>Ga0326597_10000061_pt1 | contig 180724 bp, 172 predicted proteins | sample RVTome_12_FD_203789 | JGI IMG/M metagenome (GOLD analysis project Ga0326597, IMG submission 203789) | Soil microbial communities from uranium-contaminated site in the Upper Colorado River Basin, Wyoming, United States - RVT100D185 | ecosystem: Environmental > Terrestrial > Soil > Contaminated... | reverse complement strand
ATATTTAGTAATAATAAAAAATAGATGTTTTCATAAAGGCATAGATTTTGTCTAATAATATATAACTTTAGGCAATTTGAGGGAAAATGTGAATTACTTTGCAAATATGAAGGAGTTTATTTCGGAAATATCAGATAAGAATGCATGGATATTTCAAATATTCATTACTCTTTTAGTGTTAATCCTCATAGATCTGATTTTTAAGCTTATCATCAAAGCCTTGCATAAAAAACATATTGGCAAAGAGCACTGGAAATCACAGTTGGATTATATCTTACTTAATCCTGTAAAGCTGATTTTATTAATTATCGCAATTTACTTCATTTATGAAGTATTGGCTATTCGATTTGGTTTTTCAGAAAGTTTAAAATACATAACACCTTGGCGCAATGTAGCGCTTTGTATATCAGTAGCATGGATTATCATGCGCTGGAAAAAGGAGATCCAAAAAGCGGTTGTTTCAAAACTATCTAAAAAGAAAAGGGCATTGGATCAACCAGCCATTGATTTCATAGGCAAAATATTTACCATGAGTTTTGTATTTGTGGTTGGGCTTGTTATTTTAAGTATTTTAGGCATTGATATTATGCCTCTCGTTGCTTTTGGTGGTATCGGTGCTGCGGCGATCGGTTTTGCCGCTAAAGATATGATAGCTAACTTTTTTGGAGGGATGATGCTACACATCACTCGTCCGGCCATTAAAGGAGATCTTATTGATATTCCTGAAAAAAATATTTTAGCAGTAATTGAGCAAATAGGGTGGTATATGACAGCTATGAAAGATTTGTCACAAACACCGATTTATATTCCTAACAGCATTTTCGCTACAGCATCTATAAAAAATTTATCACGTATATCCCATAGACGTATTGAAGAGACATTTTCTTTAGCATATGAAGATAGCAATGTTATTCCTAAAGTTTTAGATGATATTCGCCGGTATTTATATTCTCGAGAGGATATTGATCATAAGTTGCAACTCAATGTTAACGTTCAAAAATTTGCAGATTATAGCGTTGAAATCTACCTGAGGTGCTATGTACTAGAGACAAGGTTTGAGCTGTTTTTACAGATTAAGCAAGAGGTCTTTTTAGAGATCAAAAAGATTTTAGATAAGCATGGTATTAAAATCCCGTATCCAATCATGACCTACATCTCTACAAATGATTAATTGATCGAGGCTGTTGGTCTGGTATAGATAAGCTCGAAAAAGGCTAGTATGCCCAATAGGACAAAAATAACAAATATTAGCGCAGAAAAATTAACCCCAAGCGTAATGCCCATTAAAACGATGAATTGAAGGGCTGTAGTAATTTTTCCCCAACGGATGGCTTTAATATGATAATACTGCCATTTCCCAGAAAATAGCAGATAGAAACCAAAAGTGATTAAAAAGAAATCTCTAGAGACCATAGCAATGGCTTCCCAGGGCACAATCCTTCCTTCCATGAAAAAAACCCCGAGTGCGAAATAAACAAAAAACTTGTCCATAGCAGGATCAAAAAAGGCGCCAAATCTGGAAGCGGCACTATATTTTCTGGCTAGATATCCATCGATACTATCGGTAAGCATAGCAAGAAATATAGCCGTTAATCGGAGTTGATAGTTTTCCTGTAAGAAAAGCAGCGCTAAAGGCGCTCTAATAAACGATAAACCATTGGATAAAGTAATCATTAACTTTCGTTTTCGTTGTTTTGATTATCTTCGATTTTTGCTTTCCGGCGTTTTTTACGAATCAGCCAGATAACAAAAAATAAGCTTACAATAAATAGGATAAATATGAAAAGGTTAAACGTTTTTAAGTATTTCAGGAAGACCTCATGGTTTTTGCCTAAAAAGTAGGCTAAAAAGAATAAGGTTGCATTGGAGAGCATGCAGGCAATTCCATCGCCAATAAAAAATTTGATAAATCGCATTTTGGTTAATCCAGCCGTGATGAACAGACAGTTACGTACACCAAAAGGAATAAAACGTCCTACAATTAAAGTAGGCACCCCATATTTCTTATAAAAATTTTCAATCTTTGCAATCCGTTTTTCAGGTAGTGTTTTTTTGAATAAAGGTACTTTTAGCAACCTGCGTCCCAATGTTCTAGAGAGCCAATATAAGATAATATCTGAGAAAAAACAGCCCATAAACAAAAAGGCCATAATGAGATACATCTTTTCAGGAATAATGGTAGAGGCTAAAAGAGCGCTGATGATAATCATCAAATCTTCGCTGATAGGAATATTAAACCCCGCTAGGAGCAGTGATCCAAAAATAATCCAATGCGCATAATTAGCATTATTTATAATAAAATTTATTAGAGTGTCCATTTATTATACAAAGACCTTTATAAGTCTCTATATAATACAATGATTTTATTTAATAAAACATAAAAAAAAGATTTTGATTATATAAATTGTCCAAAGTATGCACCGCTATGGATTGCTGAGCCTGGTGATAAAAAATTAATTTAATTATTAACAGGAATAATTTTTTCCGGTTGTTTTTCAGATATAATTAATTTTTCATTATGTGCAACTAATTCATTGAATTGCTTACCGAGGGATTTAACAGCTCCAGCCCAAATAAAGATAATGGCTAAAAAGAGAATGGCCACGATCGGGGTAGTAGCTGTTAAGGTAGAAAAAATAATTAATAATCCTTGATGGATGATGGAGCCACCTGATTTTCCTATTTTGGCACCTATACCATCGATAGCTGCTTTTCCCTTGAGTTTGGACTCACTGCTGAGAGGAATGAAAGAAATTTCTTTAGTCGCATCAAAGAGCGTATATTTTAAAGATCGGCTTATACAGTTTTGCATCGATCCAAAAAACACACAAAGCGCTAAAGGAGAAAATCCTAAAATCATTGCTGACCCGGGATTTTTGAAAAAGAAAAAGGCAAAAAACCCTATACCAGTAATTGCGATGATGATAGGGGGAATAAGTGCGCTGTAGGTCCAAGAAAATTTGCGAATAATATTTCCCGATAGGAAAATAGCTATCAAGGTAGATAAAACGCCTGTAGCCGTGATGACATAGCTAATGTATATATTATAATCGCTTGGATCGGGGTATAGTAATTTGATTTGGTTTTTCCAAACGACTTCGATTAGATTAATAGCTACATTGTAGGTGACAACGATAAGCGCAATACATATTAAATATTTGGAATTTGCCAGGTAAGCAAAGTTTTTTCTTAAAGACATCTTGGGTTTAGGTAAATGAGGTTCTGTAGCTACAGCAGCATCATGAGAGACAATATTACGATTGATATAGCGATAAATCAGGATGATAGCAAAAGAGACCACAATGACCATCATACACACATAAAATACCGACTGTTCCCACGCGCTATTGCCAAAAAATAATTTAGCATTAAAAGCATTTTTTGATAGCAGAGAAACGCTAAAGCCGCCAACAGCTCCAGCAAAATTGGCCGCCACCCCTAAAAGTGAATAAAAACGTTTAGCTTGTCCAACAGGAGTCGTGTCATTTGCAAAACCCCAAAATAGCACGTTCATAATCATAGCGCCCCATAGTTCAGCCATGACGTAAAAACTGGTAAAAGTCCAGTGTCTGATCAGCGCTATAAGCCCGTTAAATCCTTTGGGTAAATGCATCCCTAAATAATCACAAAAACCATATGGATGGAGCAGATCTCTACCGGGATAGAGCACTGCAATAAAGAGAATAAAATAGATTAAAAATGACCATAATATGCCGTAAAAAGCTTTTTCACGTCCATAACGGTTTGATAAATGCGTTAAAAAGAGAGTAAATAGAAGTGCAGAAGGCAGCAAAACCCATAGCTTTATAAACGGAATGGCTTCAGCCCCAGATCCTTCGGCTGTAATGACTAGTGTATCTTTTACTGCTCTAAGGGTGTTGTAATTAAAAGAGATCAAGAAGAACATAAAAAACATGGAAAAAAATTTTTTATATTCCACGGCTTGAACCGGCCATAAAGAAGCAAAGTAGCCTGGAGATTTAGTTTTTTCCATAGCTACCTAAAAATGTGAAATTTTTTCTTTCCAGCAGGGTATATTGTGAAATGAAATTTGAGGGGGAAAGTAAGAAATATTTTACTTTACTCTGCACTAAAAAAGTCCAAATTGTGGGCTTTATTAAGTCATAATTATAACAAGAAAATCATATTTTGCAATCTTGTTATTTTGAAAAATTAACTTTATTATTTATCCGAAAGGGCTTCGATGCCTGGCAGGCTTTTTTGCTCGATATATTCTAAACTGGCCCCTCCGCCAGTAGATAGGTGTGTGAACTGGTTTTGCAGCTGTAAATGATTGATGGCAGATAAAGAATCCCCACCTCCTACAATAGTCGTAGCCGGCAAACAAGCTATGATCCGTGCTATAGCTTCTGTTCCTTTGGCAAAGCAAGGCATTTCAAAGACTCCCAAAGGACCATTCCAAAAGATTGTTTGAGCATCGGATAATTTTTGTTTCCATTCTTCAATTGTTTTAGGTCCACAGTCCATCCCTTGCCAACCCTTTTCAATCCCTTCTTTGATATCGATGGTTTTCTGATTGGATTCTGTGGAAAACTGATCGGCTATAACAATGTCTAAAGGAAGATATAGGGGTTTGTTGAGTTTTTTTGCTTTTTGTAACATCTTTTTTACGTTCTCAATTTGATCATCTTCAACTAAAGATTTTCCTACAGCAATATTTTGAGCTTTAAAAAAAGTAAATGCCATAGCCCCACCAATAAACAATGCATCGACCAGTTCTAACAGATTATTGATGACTTTTAATTTGGTAGAAACTTTAGCGCCTCCTAAAATAGCATAAAATGGGCGCTTCGGATTATTAATCGCTTTACCCAAAAATTCGATTTCTTTTTGTATTAAAAATCCTGTTGCAGCTTTTCCGGAGAAATATTTAGCTATAGTGTAAGTAGATGCGTGTTTTCTATGAGCTGTTCCGAATGCATCATTCACATAAAAATCTGCTAATTTTGCCAAATTTTTTGCAAAGGAAAGATCTTTATCCGGGTGCTCTTCTGCATCGTGGAATCTTAAATTCTCCAGCATTAGCACTTGCCCAGGTTTTAACGCTTTGGCCTTCTCTTCGACTTTAGGTCCTATAGAGTCTTTTACAAAGTCTACCGTTTGTTGTAATAGTTCAGACAATCGTTTAGCACATACACCTAAGGAAAGTTTAGGATCTTCTTTTCCCTTTGGCCTGCCTAAATGACTCATTAAAATTAATGCAGCATTGTGTTGCAAAACATATTGAATTGAGGGCAATGCGCTGCGGATTCTTGCATCATCTGCAATAGACCCGTCTTTATTAAGTGGTACATTGAAATCTACGCGCATAATCACTTTTTTCCCGTCTAGGGGAAGATCTGATAACGAAAGTTTATCCATAACATCGCCCAAATAGTCTTTTTGAATTTATTTGTTATCTTGAAAAGCTAATAGAAAATTGTCAAGTTAAAGCACAGAAAAAGGGTTAGATGCTTGAGAAAAAGAGGAGCCCCTCTTTCGATTTTTGAGTTCAAGTCGAACGGAATAGAGCAAATCTTGATCAAAATCTTTGCTCGCTACCCACTGGAGATATTCAGAGGGGATATCCTCAAAACGTCTGCCTTTATGTTTACCAAGAGGCATTGTTTTCAGTGCGATAGGCTTTTTTAATCTTTCAAGCAGCTGTTCGGTAGTTGAAAATGATTGAGTGAGTTTTTTAAATACTTCAATATTTACAATCACATCATTCATAGCTCGATGTGCTCCCTCATTTGGAATATTGAAATGTTGTCTTAGCATTTCTAAGGAGTTAAAAGGACTGTCGCCATACAAACGTGCTAATCGGAGTGTATCGATATATGTAAAATGTTCGTGAGCGCAAGGAATGTTATTTCTTTTAGCTTCGCTATTCATTACAGCGATATCAAAAGCAATGCCATGGCCGATAACGATATGATCATTTGCCATCTCTAGAATTTTAGGAAGAATCTCTTTGATTAAAGGTTTTCCAAACACCATTTTTTGGGAAATGTTATGAATTTTTTGTGATTCTTCTGTGATTTCACATTGGGGATCGATTAAAGATTCAATAGATTCGAATGTTTTGTCGAAGGTAAATTTTACTGCGGCAATTTCAATAATCCGATCTTTTTCAGTATCTAATCCTGTCGTTTCACAATCGATGCAAACAAAAGTGTCGTGTGTAATTTTACCCATGTATATTTTGCCAATTTTTTAATGTTTTATCTAAAAGCTTATTGAGCTTGCGGCTTCCTGTACTATTTTGGATAGAATAATAGACAAATTCTGGCTTGAAGTTAATCAATTTTTCAATAAGAAGAAGATTTTTTTTCGTTTGTTTTTCTAACTGGGGCAATGACAATTTATCCGTTTTGGTAAAAATAATGGCAAAAGGGCGGTGCATCTTATGAAGCCAAAAGAGCATATTTTTATCGTTTTCTTGCAAATCATGTCTTGAGTCAATAAGTAGCAAACATAATGCAATGGTTGGTCTTTTGTAAAGATAGGTATCAATTAGCTCAGACCATGCTTTTTGTTTGGCTAAAGATTGTTTTGCAAATCCATATCCAGGAAGATCCACAAGGAAACATTGATTGTTGAGTTCAAAAAAATTAATGCACTGAGTTTTTCCTGGTCTTGAAGATACCTTGGCAAGTGTTTTGTTTTGTTGCCAGTGGTTGATCAGGCTTGATTTTCCTACATTAGATCTGCCTAGCAGCACAATATCGGGCCAAAAAACATTATTTTTCCCCTTTTTTTCAGGTAAATCATCGGAAGAAAAATATGAACCAATAAATATACAGCTATCTTTCATGGCAACGAGATAGTGATTTGTCTTTTATTGTCTTCTAAGTGAACCATTCTAATTTGATAACAATTTTTTGGAAGCAGTGACTGGATTTTATCTGCCCATTCAATCAAACAAATACCTCCAGCAGTAAAATATTCTTGTAGCCCCATTTCTATGAACTGATCTGTAGCTTGTAGCTTATATAGATCAAAATGATAAACAGGGATATCCGCTTCATAACTATTCATGTATATAAAGGTTGGACTGGTGATTTCCTCTTTAGGAATTTGTCCTAAAGAAGAGACAATTCCTTTGATAAAGGTTGTTTTGCCAGCTCCCAAATCCCCATAGAAAGCCACAATGCTATTTCTTTCTAGCCCTTTTGCTACTGCTTTTGACAAATCATAAGTTTCTTCCACAGAAGCAGAAATAATGGTTTTGGTATAATTGATGGATGGGTTTAGCTCTCTAGCCATTTTTCTAAATAGGGGTTAAATTCTTCATATTGTGATAGACCTTCTACAAAACTAGAGATTTTATCTTCAGTTAAATATTTTTGTAAGAACTCTAAAAAATGTTGTTCAATTTCAAAACGGTTTTGGTTTTGTACGTCAGCTAAAGGAAAAGATTTAATGTGATTTTTTTTGAAATCATCGATTACAGCCTTTTTACTATTAAATAATTTTCCAGTAATCGCTGAAGAGAACACGATTTTTGTAATGGGTTCTTTACGTTTGCTGATGTAGCTTTTTATCACTTCAGGGTCTTCAGAAACGTAAAAACGCTTTACTTTTATCCCATTGATTCTTTCTGTATTTTCAGGGCAGCTTGCTACCCAGTCATAGATAGCATCTTGAGGATTAGGATGTGTATTATCTCCAAATACTTTCCCTGTAAAAGGACAAATATAAATGCGCATTGTGTTTTCATTAACGCTCTCTTGTCCAAATTGGATTTTAATTTCCGTTTCTCTACATAGTTTATTTTCTTTTTCTAAATGTTCTACTAAGGAATCTAAACTTTGATAGATAGTTTTTTCTTTAGGGAAAAGTACGGGGTGTATATTAAATTTTTCTTCAATGTAGCGAAGATAAAAAGTCACTAGATCACATTTTTTATTTTGGTCTAGGAAATGGAGCAGTTTACTTTTCAGATCTTCAGAAATGGTAGCTGTAGCCATTTGAATCCTCTTTTGCTAAAAATATGGTACTAAAATACCTACAAAACCCAATAATGTTCAAGGATAAAAGGAGAGGCTCTCTTGGGAGAGATTCTGGCCATGAAGACATGAAAAATTAATTTTTAATTATAATACAATTGAAAAATATTGTTTCAAAAAATGTAAAGTTTAAATTTTAACACAAGATTTTTCCCTTAGTAAGTCATGATAAAATAATAAACTTTTTATTTTATAAGTTAATTGATTTGCAAATGTGCAAAAAAAATGGTATATTATTATTGATTTTTTAGTAATTAACCTTTTAATTTTGCAATTGGTGTAAAATTAAGCCTAGTAGGGAGTCAAACCATGGCTAGTACTATAGAAAAAAAGCAGATCTTCATTGAGGGAGTGAATATTGAAAACTTACCCGTTGAAGGCTATGAAAAAGTACTGAAAATAACCCATAAACCTTCTAAATTGACTGCGATTATTGCTATTCATGATACCACCTTAGGTCCTGCTTTGGGCGGAACTAGGATTTATCCATATAAAACCTTTGATGACGCTTTAAAAGATGCGCTTAGACTTGCTAAAGGTATGACTTATAAGTCTGCAGTGGCTGAAGTGGGTTATGGGGGTGGTAAAAGTGTTATTATAGCTGATCCAAAAACAGATAAAACGGATGAGCTTTTACATGCGTTTGGCACTGCTGTTGAAATGTTGTGTGGAGAATATATTGCAGCGGAAGATGTCGGCTGTAGCGTGGCTGACGTGGTAAAAATGAATGAAGTAACGCAATATGTAACCGGTATTCCGAAAGGGAGTGGAGACCCCGGGTATTTTACAGCTTGGGGAACGTGTCGTAGTATCCAGGCCACTTGCCAACATCTTTGGGGTACGGATTCAGTTGAAGGAAAAACGGTATTGATTCAAGGCCTTGGAAACGTAGGGATGTATTTAGCAGAATATCTTTTCTGGCATGGTGCTAATCTCATTGTCTCTGATATCGATCAAAGTAAAGTAGACTATGCTATAAAGCGTTATCAAGCCACCGCGATTGCTCCTGAAGAAGTATATTCTTATTCTTGTGATATCTACGCTCCTTGTGCTTTAGGAGGCGTAATCAATAAAAAAACAGTACCTCTTTTCCAATGTAAAGCGGTTGTGGGCGCTGCAAACAATCAATTAGATACCGATGAAGATGCAGACGCTCTATCTGAAAGAGGGATTTATTATGCACCAGATTTTGTAGTAAATGCTGGTGGTCTTCTAAACGTAGCTTCTGAGCTTGAAAGAGATGGCTACAGTCCAAAAAATGCTAGAAAAAAAACCAATAAGATATATGATAGCATCATTGCTATTTATAAAATTGCTGAGAAAAACAAGGTGCCGACTCATAGGGCTGCGGTTTCCTTAGCAGATTATAGAATTAAATATCGAATTGGAATGAGGATTGAAAAGCCCTATTTCCATCGATAAACAGATTTAGAGATGGATACACTTCAACATTTTTTACAAAATTTAGCAGACCATGCTATTACAAAAGCATTTGGTAATCTTGAAACACAGCCGGCAGAAGTCGTGGCATGTACACAAGAAGAATTTGGTCATTACCAATGTAACAATGCACTGCGTATAGCCAAACAAGTCTCTGATAATCCGAGAAATGTCGCTAAAAAAATCATCGATCATTTTACAAAACATGATCAAGACGGCAATTATTTCATCGAAAAAATGGAAATCGCAGGGCCTGGCTTTATTAACATTACTTTGAATAAGGCCTTTTTATCAGAACAACTCACACATATCTTTCATTCTCCACATTTAGGCGTAAAAGTAATCGATTCTCATCCTAAAACGATCGTAGAATTTTCTTCTCCTAATATTGCTAAAGAGTTGCATGTAGGGCATCTTAGATCTACCATTATTGGTGACTGTTTAGCTAGGTTGTTTGAGTTTTTAAATCACAATGTATTGCGACTAAATCATGTGGGGGATTGGGGTACGCAATTTGGCATGTTGATTAGTTTTATCAAACAATTTCATCCCGAAGTATTTAAAGATCCAAAAGCAGCCGATTTAACTACACTAAATAAATGGTATAAAGAATCAAAAGCACTTTTTGATAGTGATGTAGAGTTTAAAAAACAATCACAGCTGCAAGTTGTTAGCCTGCAACAAGGCGAAAAAGAAGCGATTGCAGCCTGGAAAATCATCTGTGATATTTCCAGAAGAGCGTTTCAGGAGATCTATGATCTGTTAGACGTTAAAATTTTAGAAAGAGGGGAGTCTTTCTATAATCCTTATCTGCAAATGGTCATAGATGAGCTGCAAGCTAAAGGACTGATTATGGAATCCGATGGCGCCAAATGTATTTTTATAGAAGGTTTTAAAAATAGAGAAGGCAACCCACTACCTATCATGGTACAAAAATCTGATGGAGGATTTAACTATGACACCACAGATATGGCAGGTTTTAGACATCGCTGCACCGAGGAAAAAGCCCAGCGCATCATCATTGTTACTGATAGTGGACAAAGCCTTCATTTTAAAATGATTCATGCAGCAGCCGTGATGGCGGGATATATTGATCCTAAAAAAACACAATTTGATCATGTGCCTTTTGGGTTGGTATTAGGTCCTGATGGCAAAAAATTTAAAACGCGTTCAGGGGAGACAGAAAAACTAGCAGACCTACTTCATGAAGCGGTAAAAAGAGCTAAAGCCATTGTGTTAGAAAGACTGCCTGATATCTCTGAAAAAGAATTAGACGATCTTTCTTACGCTTTAGGTATCGGCGCGGTAAAATATGCAGACCTTTCTTCTCACAGAACGAAAGATTACTCTTTTAGCTATGACCGCATGCTAAAATTTGAAGGAAATACAGCTGCCTTTTTACTCTATGCTTATGTAAGAATCATGGGGATTAAGAGAAAATCCAAAGCCAATATAAATCAAATCGTGAAACAAACCTCTATCCAATTAGAACATCCATCAGAAATCTCTTTGGGGCTTCATTTGAGAAGATTTGGAGAGATTTTAGAAGTGATGGCAAAAGACCTACTTCCGAATCGTCTATGTGATTATCTTTATGCATTAGCTGAGAAATTCAATATCTTTTTTAGAGACTGTCGTGTGGTAGGCTCAGAGCTAGAACATGAACGACTTTTTCTATGTGAGCTAACAGCAAAGATCTTAAAAAAAGGCCTAAATATCTTGGGCCTTAACACTGTCAATAAGATGTAATTTTTTTGAGTCACTTATTCTTTACGAATATGAAACATGATGGAATCACAGGTTGCGGTAAGATCAGCGCCAGAACTATCGATAAAAGTGATCTTAGTGTGAAGTATGAGCGCATTTAATTGAAACCCATTTAATTTTCCCATGGCATCATAAAAAGCTTTTAATGGTTCTAACGCCTCTTGTATTGTACTGAGTATATTATCTCGAGTCATCGGGACGATAAGCGGACATTCTTCATCAACAGCAATGGTTTCTACCACGAGCCCTCTTTTTTTTAATGTTTCGAGGTTTTCTCCTGCAATGTCTGAATAAGACGGATAAATTTTAAGGTTAATCTTAAAACCTGCCAGTGTTGACATGTCTACTCCACTTTCAGGTTTGAAAACTGTATCAACCACGTGTTCACATCTTGCGTATGCAAAGTCATATAATTCTTGGGAAGTGCTTGCTACGCCTGCGGCAGCCATAAGATATCTCCTTATTAATTCATATTACTAGGGATTGAGTAAGCTAGGATAAAACAAATGCATAATACTCACAAGAATGGATAGTTTTTTATTATTCAAACAAAGAGGTAGGAGATCCAGTGATTGTTACTGATGTTGATTTAGTAAAACCAATCCGGAATAGTTCGATAGTAGTAAAAGCCATGGAAACAGAAAGGTAATACAGGTTGTGTGTTGTGGTTGCTGGGAAGTCATCAAAAAAGGATGTTTTTGTGGCGATATAATTTGAAATTGCAATACTTAATGCATCAAGAGAAGGGCCTCTTGTAGTTATTCTAAGAAGATAAGTTTTACGGTAGGTAACTGCTGGATAAAGAGATTCAGGAGAGTGCATGCAAACTGCAGAAAGTTGAACAGTAATGGATTGTATTCTTTGGAGCTGTCTTTCTCTACAGTCTCTTTTAGGGAATTCATTGACGCCAGCAGAAATTAAAGCATCAAACTCACCTCTTATTTCTCTTTTCACGCTGGCCGTTCTCAAGGTTTTTGTCATTTCTAGAGAAGATGCTGTCATAATAATCTCCCTGGGTTGTTTCGCGTGGAAATAGACTAACTAATGCTTAACGTCTTTTATTATAGCGCAATTTCGTTTTATATACTAAAAAGATCCTGATCCAAAGTCACGAGATTCAAGCAATGTGCTATCTGATAAACTATAATCTCCAGTCGTAGTATGAATAGTAAGTTGAGTTGTGATCATTGCAACGCTTGAAGAGCAGCCTTCGGATTTTGCTCGGCATTCTGGATTAAAATATCTTTCAAGCGGTTCCATTGCACTTAGCACTACGGCATGAATAAGTTCTTTTGTAACTGGAGGAGGAAGTTCTTGGTCTATATTGACAGTCTCTTCTTTTAATGGAGCACTTATCAGCGCTTGCATATCCATGAAGGAAAGAGCTGAAGGGGAGATGGTTGCGATGCTGCGCCTGAAAGATAGCGTTACAATTAATTGTATGCCTTTAACATTTTTAAATGTTTCGTTATCTTCTTCAAGCGTCAATTGACCTCTATCGATCATTGTCTGAACCATTGTATCATATTGACTTACGCTAAGAGCGTAGATGTCTCGTGAAGTTGTGGGTCTTACAGCGGCTGCTGCCATAAAAATTCTCCTTACTCAATGATTACTAATATTATAGAGACACTCTGATTCTATGTCAATTTAATGTATAATAAAAAATATTTTATTTAATAATGCTCTGTTTATAAGAGGGGATTAAAAACAATCTATCAAATAAATATTTGAATTTTGGGAGAGAGGCAATTTATTAAAAAAGTTAACCTGTGTGTTTAAAATTAAAATTTTAATTACGTTCAATTTATATATATAATCAATTAAATTAATTATTATTATTTTGTTAATTAAATAAATAAGCTATAATTTAACTACTAAAAAAGGAAAATTAGGAGAATAATTATGGCAACAGCAGCAACAGGAAAGCCAGTAATTTATGATGCAAAACCAGCTTATAGTCATCCTTTATACTGTATGGTATCAGGGGTTAGAGATGGAGCTAGAACTACAGTAGAAGATACTGCGAGCGTATTAGCTTCAGCCGCTAAACTTGGCTGGCAAGTCACTAGTAGACCTGTAGAAAGTTATGGGATCGCTGTAAAAGCGGTTGAAGATGCAGGCGTACAAATCAATGCAGCTTTTAATCGTGTAGCTGCTATGGCTGGCGGTTCAGCGGGTGCTGTAGCCGGTGGTTTCATTGCTTGTTTAATCCTATGTGCTTTAGGTGCTCCACATTTATGTGCTTGCCCGACTTTATGGGGAATATTCGGTGCCTATATGGGATATCGTGTTAATTTATCAGAAAATCCTGAAAACCCAGCTACAAGCTTCTTTAAAGGAGCTGGTATGGGCTTTGCTGGTAGCGTAACTGCTCAAGCAGCTATCAGTACTATTCTAATGAGTTTATCTTATGCTAAACTTGCGTTAGTTGGAGCTATTTTCGGGTAATCTATTAATTGATTATTATTATGGTTAGCTAAATCCCTCACAGCTATTTTGGATAGTTTGTGAGGGATTTCTTTTACATATTTCGGCAAGGCATAGCCGGATAGTCGTTTCTCTAAAATCTCATAGATTTTTAGACCTTTTTCTATAGGGACTTCAAAATGCTTGGCACCTTGCAATTTGTCCATTTGATGTAGGTAATAGGGCAAGATCCCATGATCTACTAGCGTGTTAAATAATGCTTCTAAAATACTAGCGTTATCATTGACTCCTTTTAAAAGGACAGTCTGGCTTAAAAGAGGTACGCCTAGTTTAGCAAGTTTTTGTAGTGAGACAAATATATCATCATCTAATTCATGAGGATGATTGACATGCAGAGCAAAGTAGAGTTTGGAGTGTTTTAGTTGGGAAATAATCGATATGAATTCTTCATCGATTCTTTCTGGAATACCTAATATAAACCGACTATGGATACGGATGCGTTTGATATGAGATATATTATCTAATGCTAAGAGTAAATCACCTAATACCCTGTTAGAACAGGAAAGAGGATCGCCGCCGCTTAATATAACCTCTGTAATAGAAGCATCTTGTTGTAATAGTTTTAGTTCTTTTTCATATCCAGCATTTTCTGTTTGAATATCAAAATTTTTCCTAAAGCAAAACCGGCAATGCACGTTACATGCTTTGGTGGGAAATAAAAGCGCTCTTCCATGGTATTTTTGTAACAGGCGGCTATTATCTTTTTGAAAGCAACCTTCGCTGGTTGGGTGGGGGGAAAATCCTTCTGAGACCGTATTTTCTTTTATGGTAGGTACAAACTGTTTAAAAAGAGGATCATCAATGGTGTTTTTAGGTATTTTATGGGCTAAACGAAGGGGAATATTAAGAAAAAACTTATGGGTAATAATTTGTTTCTCATTGTTTTCGTCTAATTGCAAAAAAGAAATAAGTTTTTCTTTATTGGTAATGTTTTGTTTTAATATTTCTTGCCAGCGCATATTAATTATTTAAACTTTATAAAGATGATAGAAGAAATGCTGTTAATTAGGAACTTTTTTTCTAAGGAGATCTTTTAGCGGAGTGGGTTCCGGTTCATTTTTTATTCGCTCGATATCAGCCCCAAGTCCTTGTAGTTTTTCGATGAAATTTTCATACCCCCTATCAAGAAAATGAGCTCCTTCAATCTGCGATTTGCCATTTGCAAGTAATGCCGCAATGATATAAGCAAAGCCGGCTCGCAAATCTGGTATTGTGATATGTTGAGGAGTCAAGGGGGTTTTTCCTTGAATGATTAAGCTGTGCTTATGTTTGTGCAAAGAATATCTACATGGACTATTGCCTAAGCATTGGGTAAAGAGTTGAGCATTGGCGCCCATATCAATTAAGGTATTTACATAGCCAAAACGGTTTTCATATACCGTTTCATGAATCATCGAAATGCCTTCACATTGAGATAATAAAACTCCAAAAGGTTGTTGCCAGTCTGTCATAAAGCCCGGATGTACATTAGTCTCAATGAACACGCCACCTTTTAATTTTGAAACATAAAAAAATTCAATTCCATTTTCTTTGATCTCAAAACCAGCACCTATGCGTTGCAGATGATAGAGAAATGAGAGCATATGTTCATGCTGCGCTTTTTCAATAAAGATACGACCTTGTGTGCTTATTGCAGCAATAGCATAAGAGGCGACTTCATTTCTATCCGTAATCACGTGATGCTCAACTTCCTTAAAATTTGAAGATTCATGGACAAGTAATGAGCGGTCTTTAGTAAAAGCGATCTCAGCTCCTAATTTTTGTAAAAACAAGATCAGATCCATCACCTCAGGCTCAATGGCAATATTTTTGATTTCGGTAGTACCTTTAGCACGTATGGCAGCTAATAGAGCATTTTCGGTAGCGCCTACTGATGGATAGGGAAGCGTAATACAAGCTGCTTTTAATCCTTGATGTGCTTGGGCAAAATAAGCACCTTCATTTTTCATTTCTCGATACTCAACAAAGGCGCCAAGCTGTGTTAAAGCATCTACATGAAAATTTAAGGGTCTATTGCCTAACTTATCGCCACCTACAGTAGGTACGATGATATCTTCTTGCGTTCTTCCAAGCAGAGCGCCAATTAAAAGAATTGGGATTCTATTGGCACCAGAAAATCTTTGGGAGACATAAGTAGATTTTATCTTTTTTGTAGTGATCTCTAAAATTTTTTTCTCTTTTTCCCAAATGATTTCAGAGCCGATCTCTTTACAGAGCTCTACAGTAATTTCTACATCCCCGATATTAGGTACGTTATGAAAAATGCATTTTTTATCAGATAATAAAGACGCTACAAGTAGTTTTGTCATAGCGTTTTTTGCACCAGCCGCGACGATCGTTCCTTCTAAGGCTTTGCCACCTTTGATGAGTAGAGTATCTAATGAGGGTTTTGCTGATAAGGGCATGCACGTGGTCCTAGCTTTTTGAGGAAATATAGCGAACCAGATATTTTTGTTGAATGATTCTTTTAGTAATTTATGTTATTCTTTATTCAAGTTGAAAATAGAGGGATCATGATAGAAGTAGAAAAAAAATTTTTTCTCAACGAGCAGCACTTGCAAAATATTGCTAATGTAGCAACAAAAATTAAACAGCACCATTTTACTGATGTGTATTATGATACAAAAGATTTTCAACTGACATTAAAAGATCGTTGGCTGCGTGCAAGAGATGGAGTATTTCAGCTTAAAGAACCCTTACATGAAAGCGCCGATCGTCTTGCGGATCAATATAGAGAGATTGAAGAAGAATCTGAAATCAGGGAGCGTTTAAATTTACCTTTGCAAGGAACAATGCAAGAAGCGCTAGAGGCACATGGCTATTTGCCTTTTTGTACTTGTACAACACAAAGAACTAAATATAAAAAAGATGATTTTGTGATTGATATAGACGCAGTGAGTGCCGAGCACTTTACTTATCATTTAGCTGAAGTGGAACTATTGGTTGAATCTTCATCACAAATTGAAAAGGCGTTAGAGAATATTTTAGCTTTTGCAAAATCGCATCAATTTACTTGTGAGCATGTAAGAGGAAAAGTGATTGAATATTTACGGCAACGAAAGCCGGATCATTTTTTAAAATTATTGCATGCAAAAGTGATAAAATGAATTTCAAATGGCAGAAATAGGCATGAAAGATTCTAATGGCTATATTTATCGAACTGGCCTCGGACAAGACAGTCACCGGTTTTTAACTGAAGAGTCCTCTAAACCTTGTTTGCTTGGGGGGATTGTTTTTGAAGAAGCCCCAGGTTTTTCTGCTGATTCTGATGGTGATATTATTTTGCATGCAATATGCCATGCGATTTCTACTCTTACCGGTGTAAATGTTATGATGACGATTGCCAGAGATCTATGTAGCAAGGACGGAATTACTGATTCTCAAGTCTATGTTGAAAAAGCATTAGAACTCATGAAAGACCAGCAGATTGTGCATGTAGCTGTAGCTTTAGAAGGCAGGCGTCCAAGAATTAGCGATAAGATCGTACAGATTACTGAACAATTAGCAAAGATTTTAAAAATAGAAAAAAATCAAATTGGGATTACTTGCACAACAGGTGAAGGACTCACAGATTTTGGTTGTGGAGATGGGATGCAGTGTTTTTGCATTATCACTACCAAACAAAGAGTTTAATAGACATCTTTTAGATAACGCTTTTCTTCTTTTAACTTTTTTAGATAATCAAGCGCATCACTTTCATGACATTTTTTATATGTTTTAATAATTTCGATCAGCGTTTTTTCAACTTGGATAGCCATTTTTTTTGCATCCCCACATACGTAGATATATGCACCGTTTTCTAACCAACTATATATTTCTGATCCCTGTTTTGTCATAAGATGCTGCACGTAGATTTTTTCTTTTTGATCTCTAGAAAAAGCTGTATTCAATGTTAACTGTTTATTTGTGACTAGAGTTTCTAAAAAATCTTGGTAATAAAAATCATGCGCTTTATTTCTTTCGCCAAAAAAGAGCCAATTTTTTCCTTTATCTTTTTTAATAATGCGTTCTTCTAAAAAACTTTTAAAAGGCGCAATGCCTGTTCCGGGGCCGATCATGATTATATCTTGATTAGGAGTATCGGGCAGATGGAAACGAGAAGGGTGTATCGCCATGGGGATAGGAGTGATATTTTCTTTAGCTAAATCACACAAGAAATGACTGGCAACACCAAGTTTTTTCTTTTTATTAATCTGGATAACCAGTTCTTTAACCAAGATATGTATTTCACCTGGATGGGAGTGAGCTGAAGAAGCGATTGAATAAAACCGAGGAAGCAGAGGAAGTAATCTGTCACATAATAGTTGGGGGGATAATGCGCATAAATCAAGCTGTTTGAGCATATCTACTAGATCATGTTCATGTAAAAAAGGAATTAATTGTTCGTTGTTAGTTAAAAGGGCATGAAATTTTTCTTGAATAGCTGTATCTGATTGAATTGAAACCAAAAAACGTATGCATGTTGTGGATAAAAAAGTAATATTTGCTTTAGTTGATAAAAACTCTTCAAACAAGATTTTTTGCTTTGTGCGTTTATTTAAAATCAATTCTTTGCCGGAAGCGTTAAAAAGGGTTAATATTTTTTTGACAAGACTTGGATCATTTTGTACAAATAAAGCAACGCTGTCTCCTGGCAGAAACTGCAACAACTCATCTTTTGCTTCTAAAACCAAGTGACACGTCTTATTTGTTGAAGCAGGAGAAGAAAGAGGTTTCCTTAAAAGTATTTTGCTTTTGTAAGGATTTTTTATGGTGTACATCATAAAAATTTTTATTAAAAATATGGACAAAAGCTTTTCAAAAAAGCTATAAGCAATATAACAGAGAGGGGAAATTTCATGAAGAAGATACTTGTCTTATCTGTGTTAGCAGCATTATTTACAAGCTGCGGGCTTGATCAAGGCGTACAACGAGGGTACATCATCTCTCACTCGCCTATGGAGGAGCTTGCCTTAGAAAATAATGAAGTGGATACCGAGCTAGATTCCGCTCAATAATTCCTTACACTTTTTTGTTGACCATAAGGATTGAAGCCCGGTCATTTTTTTATTGGAAATACCGCCTAAAAATTCTATAGCTTGTAATATACGGGCTCTTGTTCTGTCCTTTTGTAAAATATCTACCGAAGCAAATAAAGGGGGACCTTGTAGTTTACCTGTTATTGCAGCAAATAAGATAGGCATGATTACTTTTTTATGATGCACTTCAAAGATTTCTGCAATTTCATGGGAAGCTTTTTCAAAAGCGCCTTTGGACCAATCATCTTTTTCTTCTAAAAGCCAGATAACTCCTTGCAAGATATAGCAGACATCTAAAGGAGCCATTTTTTTAGGACATAAAAGCTCTTGGGTTAAATGGAGATCATTTACAAAGAAGAAATGGCACAGGTCCATGAAATCAGCATATGTTTTAATACGTGTGTGAGCTAGAGGCATTAATTTTTTTAAAAATTCATCGTTATACTGCCATTTCTTTAAAGCTTCTAACAATTTATCTTCAGAAAGTTTTTCCATGATATATTTTTGATTTAGCCAATCGAGTTTTACTAAATCAAAAAAGGCACCAGAAACGCCGATACGTTTTACATCAAATGTTTTGGTAAATTCTTCTACGGAATACACTTCTTTATCATCCGGCATGCTATAGCCCATTAAAGACATGAAATTCATCATCGCTTCAGGCATATATCCACTATCACGATAATAAAAAATGGAAGTAGGATTACGTCTTTTAGACAATTTTCTTCCATCTTTTCCCAAAAGTAGTGGCATATGGATAAACTCAGGCTTTTCCCAGCCAAAAGCCTCGTAAAGTAAGATATGTTTTGGGGTAGATGCTATCCATTCATCACCGCGTATTACATGAGTGATTTGCATCAAATGATCATCCACTACATTAGCAAAATGATACGTAGGATAACCGTCGGATTTCATCAAGATTTGATCGTCTACATCCGCCCAAGGACACACGATTCTTCCTTTAGCATGATCTTCAAACACACATTCTCCGGTTAATGGGACTTTTAGTCTGATTACATAGCTTTGGCCCTTTCTTTCTCTCATGGCAACTTCTTCATCTGATAAGTTACGGTAGCGTCTATCATACCCAATACGCTGCCCCATTTTTTTTGCGACTTCTCTCATCTCTTGCAATTCTTCTGGAGTAGCAAAACATTTATATGCTGCTTTTTTATCTAAAAGAACCTGAATATATTTTTGATAGATAGACAGTCTTTCTGACTGACGATAGGGGCCATATTCTCCACCGATATCTGGACCTTCATCCCAAGAGATTCCACACCATCTTAAGGCATCAAAAATATTTTTTTCATAAATGGGCAAACTTCTAGATTGATCAGTATCTTCAATACGCAATATAAACTTTCCTTCAAAATGATGGGCAAAAGCCAGATTAAAAAGGGCTATGTATGCTGTCCCCACATGTGGATCTCCTGTTGGAGAAGGAGCTATTCTAGTTCTAACTTTCATAATGATAACTTTTTATTCCTGAAAAAAAGTATGCCCATAAATGGTAAATATTGCAATAAGACCTTAGTCTTGGACCTACAAAAATTGCTTTTCAATGGTCTATGAAAAAGAAAATTGAATTTTAATTTGGATAAGAATTTAATACTAAAATCTTTTTTAAACAGTTATGTGGGTAACGATTTAAGCCTAATCTTGGGAGATATATATGGCAGCCGCTGGAACAGGAGGGGTTTTTAGAAGAATAGGCCATGTTTTCGGTGTTCATTATCGAGAAGATGCGGGGTCTTTTTTAGAAGACGGTTGTAGAAGGGTAATTGCGTTACGTTATGAAGAAGCAATCCCAATTTTAGATGAAGCTATACGTCTCAATTCCAATTGTGTATTACCTAAGCTTTATAAAGGTATTGCTGAAACAGATGGTTTAGGAAAATATGCCTGGGGTTTGGATAGTGTAATAGATCGAATTTCTCAAAATAAATATAATGATGAAGATATTGCTTTTTTCAGAAAATGTGCAGGACTCCCTAATCATTATTTTTTATTGGTTGCCTATGCCTATCATGGCATAACAAATAACCATATAAATCACCATTTAGCTGCGGTTTGGAATTTCGATGAAGCCTTGCGTTTGATCAGTGCTTATAAAGCCCAGTTTGATAGTCATCCAGATTGGATTGTACAATGTTTTGGATTCACGCAAGAAGAATTATTATTTAAAATTTATTATGGCCGAGGTTTTGCAAATTTAGAATTGGGTCATTATGCTGCAGCTTGCAAAGATTTTGATGAAGCTTTACTACATAAGGCGGATGATGAAAATGCACTTTTTAGAAGAGAAATGGCCCAAGCATTTTTGGAAGGTGCTCAAATCATCGATGATGAAGCCACAACGATTTTCGAACAAGCTTTGGAACATAGAAACGCTAAACGATACGAGGAAGCTCGAATAGCATATACCGAGCTGATACGACTCGAACCATTTAATGCATTAGGATATTTTGAAAGAGGGCGATTACATTGGTTTATCCATGGTGACAGAGAAGCTCTTGAACAATGCCTTAGAGATTGTGATGAGGCACTTCGACTGGAGCCAAGATATCATGGTGTATTCTATATGAGAAGAGAGATCTATTATAGGTTAGGAAATGAGGAATTGGCGCGACAAGAAATTGAAAAAGTAGTAGATCTTGGCGATCTTTGCCCGATAGTAAATAGTGCGGTTTCTTGGTATAGGGTCGGTTTAGATTTGTATTATGGTAGACAATTTGCAGATTCGGTCAGAGCTTATGATGAGGCGCTTCGACTTGAACCGAATAACCCATCAAAGGTTTTGTATAAAAGAGGCCAAGCAAAGGCACATTTAAATAAGTTTTCTGAAGCGATTGAAGATTATGATGAAGCCCTGCAGCATCAGCCAGATTATGAAGACGCGTTGGTGGGCAAACAGTTAGCAGAAGAAGAGTTAAAAAAATCTGATGGAGAAGATGCAGTCAAACTGCCAACTGAAACAGAAAAATGGGATCATGTTAAATCTATGTCAGTAGGAGGAGCGTATGAAGGATTACATGATAGTCTTTTTTTTCTAAGATATAGATTTTATAACTCGGGTCGATTTGATGATCTCGTTGAATTGTGTAATGAAATGTTATCTGATAGAACATATCTTTGCCGCACTAAAATAATTCGTTACAGGGCTGTAGCATTATTGTGCTTAGGCCACTATCAAGAAGCGATTGAAGATTATCAAGCTGTTCTTCGATTACAAGAGTGTGAAGAAGCTGCAGCAGGAATATTACTAGCTCAAGTAGCTATAAACAGCCCTAGAACAAAATCTAGCATTTCTGATGATATCGCAGCTGGGTATAGGGGTTCTCATAAATTGGAAACACAAGAAGAGGCCGTAGTTGTAGCTGCCGCAGAAGCTGCTTTAAAAGCGGAAGATAGAAAACGCGCAGCAGAAGCACAAGCAGAGATGAGTTGTAAACAAGCTCAAGAACACTTTGCTGCTCATCGCTATGAAGAAGCATGTACATCTTATGAAGAAGCGTTACGTTATAAACCTGATTTTGAAGCTGCTCTTGTTGGTAAACAATTAGTAGAAGAAGCCGCTGTTAAGGCTGCAGCTAGACGAGCTGAAGAAGAAGCATTAGCTAAACGGGAAGAAGATCCTGTCTATGAAGGTGTAGCTGCTGCACAAGGGACACCAGAAGAAGTTGATTGGGATGCTTTTTCTGTTGCTAGCACTGCAGCATCCGATCCAGAAACTGTTGTTCCTGATGATGCGGTATGGTTAACTGCAGAGGATTATGAATATTTTGTTTCATTAAGAAGAGTTGAACCAATACCTGCAGACATAGTGTCTCGTAGAGAAGTATCGCCAGTAATAGATTTTTCTAGGAAGCAAGCTCAGAAAGAATGGGAATTAAAATATTTGCAAGACCATCCCAATCTTTATGCGTATTATTGCGTGTTTCAAAATATGATGCAGGCAATAGTGATAGGAGCAGAGGCTATAAGAGCAGATATGGCTCCAAGTACAGGAGCAACTGGATTAGAATCTAAAATGCAAAAAGCGATGAGATACTTCAGAAATATAATTGGGTTTTTACCAGGCATGAAAACTGTTGGCGCACCTGCAAGATTTGTATTTGAAAAAATAGAAGGCGTGGAATTAGAGAATAAAATTAGTCGTATACTATCTTGTTTTCCAGTATGGACACAAGCACATGTTGAAATAGAACAATTAGCAAGGGGCATTACATTAGCTCTACGCGAGAAATTGCAAACCACTCCGGTCGATGAAGGGGCCTGGCTTATGAGAAATTGGCGCAGGTTTAAGGCCGGAGTTAATAATGCTTTGTATGTAAAAGATCTCGATACGCCTTATAAAGTTAAAGCAGATATAGACCTACACAAAGTTATAGCTTTGATGGCAGAGGGTGATTTAACAAGAGAAAACTTTACGGTAGAACATATTGTAACCACCTATTTAAATCCGGGACAAACACTTCTTCCTTCTCCAGTAGCATCTGCTGAAGGTGAGATAGTTCCTTCAGAAGGAGATAGTGATAAAGCTGCCTCTGCTAGCGGTGCTGGTGGTTTGGTAAGACCTGCAATAATAATTCCAAAAAATTTAACTGATGCCGAAAATGTAGATAGAAAACGATCAATGGATCTCCATGAGGTAATTCAAGAACTAAAAAAAGATAGAAATGAACGTCGTATGCATGAGGCTCGTATTGCTCATATAGAAGCAGAGATTAAAAAAGCACATGAAGAACCTTCCGGAGGTCCAGCTGGATCACGACAAGAACAAATAGGTGTAGAATCTTTGTTAAAAGAGTTTCATGAACTCATGGAAGAAAATAAACGATTAAATAGAAGGATTGCCGTTTTAGAAGTCACTTTAAGTGCTTTACTAGCATTGACGCCAATAGCTGATGCTATAAGAAAAGTTACGCATGTGCCATCACAAGAAGAACGAGATGAGCGCAAAGGCTTGTTAAATATTTCAGATACATCTGTTTCGGTTGATGGAGAGGGAGGAGCTTCTTAATAAGTTGGCGCATACTTTTCATTGAGATCCATCAAGAATATGAGATCTTTCATGATATTCATCGTTTCATTGAGCTGAAAATCACTTAAATTCATCATATTTACTAGGGGGCAATCAAAATTTTTATTTTTAATTTCTGTTAAAAAGTTTTGATAGTTTTTATTTGATTCCAGTCGTTTTCTAGAGTTCTCTTTTAATGTTTCTAAATAGGGCTCATATGTTGTTAGAATAGTTTGCAAATTGTGTTTGTAGTAAGCAGCAAATTTTTTTCTGTAGGTAGAAGGGATATCTGATAGATCATCGATAAAATGTGGGGCGATTTGTTCGTTGGGAAGAGGATAAGTAGAATATTCTTCACCAATTTCTATTTCTGAAAGAATGCTAGACACAACAAAATCGGGAATTACACCAACTAATTGAGGGCTTTTACCTGACACGGTGTAATAAAGTCCTCTAGTAACTTTTTGTTCACCTTTAGGATTTACCTTATTGGTTGCAACATCTAGTGAAAAAGTTTGAAAAGAACCTTTTCCATAAGTTTTGATATCCCCAACAATTAGGGCTCTTTTGTAGTCTTGTAAAGATTGTGCAACAATTTCGGAAGCGGAGGCACTAGCGCGATTGGTCAATACTACAAGAGGGCCATCCCAGACCTGGTTATTTTCAATATTTCGTTGGTGTTGAATAAAACCGGAAGAATCCTTGATTGAAGCAACAATGCCTTTAGAAATAAAAAGTCCTGCAACGCTTACTGCCTGAGGTAGAACGCCGCCAGAATTATTACGAAGGTCTAATATAACCCCTTTTAGAGTATGTTCTTTTTTCACATTTTCGATAATTTTTTTAACATCTTTGGCTGAAGAGCTATTTTGGTCTTGGTAGAAGGAGTGGAGTTTAATATGTGCAATAACTCCGTCACCAAACGACTCAATTTGTGATTCATATCTAGCTTCTTCTAAAACCACTTCGCCTCTAACGATTTCAATATCGATTTTTTCTGTTTTCTTTTCATTGTTATGTTCAGATTCACGCAAGACGGTTAACAAAACAGGTGTGTCTTGTTTTCCACGAATTAATCCAACTGATTCAGAAATATCCATTCCAACAATAGGTTCATTATCGACAGCAATAATCAAGTCATTGATTTTAAGTTTACCATTTTTTGCAGCCGGGCCATTGTCTAAAATAGTTACAATAGAAAGACCATTAAGGTTGTCTTTTAATTGAGCCCCAATGCCAAATAGACGCTGCTGCACTTGGATCATAAATTGATTTGCTTCATTTGGTGTAAAGTATGTGGTGTGTGGATCTAAAGCAGCGGAAAATGCTTTGAGCAAAATAACAAGCATTTGCTGATTGCGTTCTTGTTCATTGGCTCCCATCAATTCATATTCTCTATTCATCCTGCGTTTTTTAATTCTTTGAAAAAAGAGATCTTTATTATCTCCATCTAATTTTTCTACAATTTCTTGCTGTAAAGCCCTGATTTTTAGTAGCTTATCGGATAGATGGTCTGTTGAATCGCACCATTGGATTTTTTCAACTTCTTTAATATCAACGCCTTGAGGTGATGGAAGCGTGCTTATTTTTTCTTCAAGTTCTCGTCTTTTATGAATAGCTTGGATCATTGATTCATAAATGGGCTCAAAAGCTGAATAATTCTTTGTTTTTAGGGCATGTAAAAATAAAGTAGTTATGTCTTCAGAAGGGGATATCCATCTATCTATCTCATTTTTAAGGAGATATGTTTTTCCGGGATCTAGTTCATTGATAAAATTAGCCAGTACTCGTTGGGTAATTTCAGGAGATAGTGTTTTGTGCAGCACATGGGCAGCCATCAAATTTTCCATATTCTTTTTTACGTCATTAGTGGTAATGGCGGGGGGTTTGGCACAAAGGGAGCTAAAAAATAGAAAAAAGAATATTAGATATTTATGACGTAACATTTTGGCCTCTAAGGAGTAATACTTTTAACTATAATCCAAAGATTCTCTTTAGATCAAACCAAAAAGGCTGTTTTTTGTAATAGGTTGATAATAAAGGGGTTATAAAAAATACTATAATTTTAAGAAAATGTTAATCAATTATTAAGAATCTCTTGATTTCAATTCATTTTTTTGTAATAATTATAGATTAAAAAGGTAATAAATTGAATTTAATCTTATTAAGTTTAATAAGGCCTAGGCATATCTTATTAATTTAAAGAAGGTTAAAAAAAACATAAAAGCTAAATTTATTTTATTATAGAAATGGAGGAAACCATGGAAAATATGAATAACTGGGGAGATGAAGAAAGAATCATCATATCTCCGGAAGACAATAAGCCGGGAAAAAGAGTTGTGTCTATCACTGAGGCAGCTCGAATCAATAACGTAACCCGCCAAGCTATTTACGTAGCGATTAAACAAAACAAATTAAGAGCTAAAAAAGAAGCCACAAGATGGACTATCGATTTAGAAGATTTAGCAGACTACAGAAGACATAAATATTCTAGAACTAAATCAACTTTTAATGGCGAATTGTTATTTGATAACAACAACGGTTATTACTCAGTAAACCAAGTAGCTAAAATGTTAAACGTACCAGCCCAAAAGATTTATTACGCAGCAAGAGTTGGCTTGTTAAAAGCTATTAGAAAAGGCGCTGCTTGGGTTATCCATATTAGCGACATCAAAGCTTACCAAGAAAATTATCTTAACAGACAATTAGCTCCTCAATCCGCTAGTTAATCGAGATAATAAATAGGTTTAGCTTACAGGTTTATAAAACCATTACCTTTTATAGAGGCTGTCAACGATTTATTCTTTGACAGCTTTTTTCATTTTCTTGTTATCTTTAGATTTTTCATCTAGGATTTTGAAATCACGGATCTGTAGCTGAATGCTGGTTTTATTTAAGAAGGTATTAACATGGGGAGTAAAGGCGATACGAAGGGTAATATTTTGCCTTTTTAAGAGAGGTTTTCTATCAGCCATTCCAAAGCCTATTCCTTCAAGCATGCGATCGTTTTGTTCAAGATAGAGCTTAAGATGGGACTTGCCTACGATTTTAGGGGGCCAGGTTTGCGTAACATCGCAATATAAGATGGGCGGGGCATTATCCGTTCCAAAAGGCTCTAATAGATGCAAAGACTCCATAAAATCAAAGGTCAATTCATTGAAATCGATCTTAGCATCTAAATGAAGCTTTGAGATAACGTCATTATCTTTGAGCATCTGGTTAGCTTCTTCAATAAAGCATTTCTTTAACTTAGGAATGTTTTTTTCTTCGATGGTTAAACCAGCCGCGAAATCATGGCCCCCATAGTTGATTAATAATTTGTCATTTTTCTTTAATACGGGCAACAGAGGAAACTCAGGGATTGTTCGAATAGAGCCTTTGCCAATTCCATTTTCAATGGCTATTAACATTGTAGGTCTATTAAACATTTTTGAAAAACGCGCAGACAGGATCGGAATAATCCCCGGATGCCAGTTCGTAGAAAATAAAACTAGTGCTTTGTCTTTTAAGATACTTGGTTTTTCATCTAAAGTTTTTTCAATATCTTCAGATGCAATCTTTTCAATTTTTTGTCGTTCGATGTTATACATCTCAAGTTCATGGGCTAGTTTTGCAGCTTTTTCTTCATCTCTGATCAGTAGCAGTTGCACCCCTTTGCTCGGATCTGCAATCCTACCTAAACTATTGAGTCGAGGAGCGATTTTTGAGGCGATGTCCACAGGATTTAATCGGGAGGTATTTAAATCACATAACTGAAATAGTTTGATCAACCCCATGCGTCTGGTGCGTCTTAGTTGGCCCAAGCCATAACGAACTAAGATTCGATTTTCTCCTAGCAGTGCTCCCATATCAGAAATCGTTCCCAAAGCAACGAGATCTAAATAGTATTTTAGATCTAGAAAATTCTTTTTTAGTTCGCCCCGTTCTATCAAAAAATTCGTGACAGCATGAGTTAATTTAAATGCTACACCCACGCCAGTAATTTCTTTATTGGGATAGGCATTGTCAGAGAGTTTTGGATTTAAAGTAGCAATACAATTTGGAATCTTTGCAGTCGGCACATGGTGGTCTGTGATGATCACATCAATTCCTTTTGCAGATAGGCGCTCTACTTCTTTTGCAGCGGTAATGCCACAATCAACGGTAATGACTAGTTTGCTATTATATTTTTGCGTTTGCTCATAAGCATCGCTCATCAATGCTTGTTTTTGTAAGTTATTATTGGGAATATAATAGTTAACACTACAGCCAATACGACGAAAAAACTCAGTTAATAAAGCTGCAGCAGTCATACCATCTACGTCATTGTCTCCATAGACTAAGATGCTTTCATTATTTTTAATAGCTCTATAGATACGGTCCACCGCATGATCCATATTTTGAAATAAATTAGGATCATACAGATTAGGTAGTTTGGCATAGAGATAGTTATTGATTTCTTTTAAAGTTGAAAACCCTCTTGTAAGCAGAATCTGTGCTGTAACAGGATGAATATTAAATTCTTTTACAATGGTTTTAAGCCATGGATTATCTATTTTGGGATAAACCCATAAAAGATCTGAATAAAGGTTTTTCTTTATCATCACTGCAACTTTTCTTTTAATATAGCGTTTTTTTTTATTAATTCAATGTCGATCTTGAATGCATTTCCAAGATCATTCTGCTGCCGGTGCTTTTCGATGCGCCTTAGGCAGCTCTTCTTTCTTGTGGAAAAACAACATGATAGGCGCTGCAATAAATAATGAGGAAAAAGTACCTACAATTACTCCAACAGCCATTACACTAGCAAATCCAAAAATTGTTGATCCGCCAAACATAATTAATACTAATAATACTAATAGGGTGGTTCCTGAAGTAATCGTTGTACGGCTCAGTGTAGTATTTAGTGCATGATTAATCACATCATAAAAACGTGTTTTGCGCATTGTGCGCATATCTTCCCGAATTCTATCAAATATGATAATCGTGTCGTTCAATGAATAGCCAATAATAGTCATCAATGCAGCAATAGTATGTAAATCAATTTGTATCGGCAATCCTATCCAGTGCATAAAAGCAATTAGAGCAAAGGTAATACAAACGTCATGTACTAATCCAATCATTGCACTGATGGCGAATTTAAATTCAAATCGGAAGGTGATGTAGATTAAAATCGCTACTAAAGCTAAAAATAGGCCTATAGCAGCATTATTACGCATGGTATCTGACATTTGTCCGCTCATGGCTGTCCAAGAACTATCAAGATGATCTAAACTCTGTTGCTGCAAGTGAATATTTTGATCTTGCAGTGCTTTGATTACCCAAAGGATTCTGGGATTATTTTCGAATAAATATTTTACATGTTTTTTATTGAGGTCTCTGGGCATTTGGTAAAATGGTTTACCCGCTAATTCCATTTTAGTACTGAATAATAAGCGAAGCTGATTCGAAGGGCTGAGTTCTCTTACTTGGAAAGAATCTTTTTGTGCACCTGCTTGAATAAGGGCATTTTCTACTTGTTGACGATAATCTTTTTTTTCAGTTTCTTTCACATTGATTTGAACAGAATAACCACCAGTAAAGTCCATGCCGAATACCGAATGTCTTTGCTGATAAAATAAAAGCCCTCCAAACAACATAATCGCAAGAGAAATAATGAATGCAGCTTTGGTTTTTTTCAGGAAATTAAAGTTAGTACTGTTAATCAGGTTAGACATTTTCAATTCTTGATTTTTGGGGTTTTTAACCCAATGCATAAAGAAATAACGTGTCATGTAGAGAGCAGAAAACATTGAAGAAGCGATACCAATGATTAATGTTATTGCAAAACCTTTAATAGGTCCTGCATCAAAATTTAGTAGGATTAAAGCCGCAATAATTGTGGTTACATTGGAGTCTAAAATCGCATTAAATGCTTTTTTATATCCCATAGCTACTGAGCCAGCTAATTTACCAGTAAGCGCAAATTCTTCTCTGATTCTTTCAAAGACCAGCACGTTGGCATCTACTGCCATACCTACTGTCAAAATAATACCAGCTATACCTGCTAAAGACAGGGTGGCTTGAATATTTTGAAGTGTAGCCCACATAAATAGTAGATTAAAGATAACCGCAATAGAAGCTACAATTCCAGAAAACCGATAATAACTAATCATAGCAAATACTACAGCCAACAGAGCCATTAGCGTTGCCATAATGCCTTTAGTTCTTTCTTGTTTACCTAGTTCCGGGCTGACATTTTTTTCTGATAATATTTTAGGTGTAAAGCTTAGCGAACCTGCTTTTAGATCAGCCGCTAGTTGGTTGACCTCTCTTTGAGTAAAGTTCCCTACGATCATAGCTCTATCTTGAATAGGATGATTTAAAGTAGGTGCGCTGATGACAGAGTCATTTAAAACAACTGCCATGCGCCAACCTTGTCCTCTACCTAAAGACTCTAATGACGTTCCTGCGATAGCATCTTTAGCAAAATTTGATGTCCAGTTATGTAAGCAAAGTTGTGGATTGGTCTTTATACCTGATTTCAGTGCAGTAGAACTATTTACTTCAAAACTTAAGTAATTACCTTTTGATGGGTCATATGCGGCTTGTACATTACGCAAAGAAGAGCCCTCTAAAGCATAATTATTAAAGACAATAACCAATGGGTTAGTTTGGTTATGCCATTCAGCAAAATTTTCGCCTCTGAAAACGGCAATTTTTGAATAGGTAGTATTAAAATCATTGCTTACTTGGGTATTTTTCGGATGCGCAAGTTTGAGTCCTTGTCGTACGAGTTCTTTAGACACATCGGATTGTACGGTTGTTTCATTGCTAGATTCGTCGCCATAGAGATGTTTCCAAGCGATCATATTTATGCTTTCAGGGTCTTTTCTATTTGTTACCACAGCTTCGTTCCACACATCTTGCAAAAAGCGGCTTATGCTGTCTGCTATAGCAGGGTTTTGGACAGAGAATTTCTCATTAATGACATGGAAATACATAGAAGAAGCTTTCACGAGTTCCGAAGCGGAAAGGTGATTTGCGCCGGGAAAATCTAGTACAATATTAGAACCAACTTTACGGATGTTTACTTCAGAAACACCCATTTTATTTACTCTGTTATATAACTCATTGATGCCTTGATGAAGATCAGCTTCATCAGTGACTAATTTATTATTTTGATCTCTAAGTTCAATCTGGACGGTTTTTCCTCCAGAAAGGTCTAGTCCCCAATTAATAATTTTTCTTTCATCACCACGGAAATATTTTTTTGCTGATAAAACAAAGTTGCTCCAGATCGGGTTGAATGTAGGCCTTGGAACTTCTAGTCGGTTTTCTGTATGAAGACTAACTTGAGCGGTATTATAATCATCATGCCACTTTAATAGATCTTCATGCATTTTTGTTTCGATATCATTGGATGCCAACACGCGTTGTTCACGATTGGTAAATTCTAATAGGGCATAGTGTTTGGAACCTTTAACTATAAAATTTTCTCTAGTAGCTTTTAACAAAGGTTGATAAAAATTTTCCTTTTCAAAAATGAGATCATTTGCAAATTCTTGGCTGGTTAATAGATGACCTTGATAACCAACAAATCCATACTGGCTAAACAATTTATTGAGAGTTTTTAAATCTTCTTGCAGTTGCAATGCATCGGGATGATTGGGGCTGTTTTGGTATTTTTTAGATAATCTATCCAGTCCTTTAGCAAAAACATAAATAGAGCTGTTGTCTATTTCTGCATTTGACAATTGTTCATGTAAAAGAGGAGATCCGATCACCAAACATAGCTTTTTTTGAGCTTCACTCATGGACTGATAAGTGTTCCAATCGCAGATAGGAAATACGTCATTTTGCAAATCACTATGCTTGGGATTCCACTGACTTGTGATACGATTGATTAATAAAGAGGTTTCATGAGTGGCTAATTTTGCAAGATCTAAATATAAAAAACTTTTTGCATTAGCAAGATCATTAAAGGATATAGAGTAGTTTTGATCGTCAAATGAAACAGCTTCTTGAGTTTTTCGTTTGATCTTTGCAATTTGATTGATAATCAACTGATTGTAGGTTTCTTGTTTATCAAGATTAGTTTGTAAATAGCTCTTGAGCTCTGGATGTAAATGTAATTCAATAGCTTCATTCACCCAGTCGATAGATATTTTAGCAAATAAGGGATTCAAGTCCCCAAAAGTCAGTTCATTGGGATTTGCAGATAACTTATCCATGGCATCTTGATAACTAATCAACGTAGCTGGTTGGTGAGCAAGGTGCTCTAATTTTTTAATGGTAGTTTCTGCATAGATTAATAAAGATTCTTTAGAACTGTTTGCTTCAATTTTTTGTTTCAAGTCTGCAACAGCTGTAAGGTCATTATCCTTTTCAGCAGCTTTTAATTGGTCATTTAATGTTCCTTTTTCCATGCGCAATTGTTTAATCAGATCATCATATGTAACAATGAGCTGGTTATATACCGCTTTTTTGTCTTGGATATGATTGTTAAATAAGGATGCGTAATAACGTTTGGCAAGTGCTTTGGATTCTGAAAATGCCTTTGAAAATGAGCGTAGATCTTGGGCTAAAGAGAAGGCATTTTGATATGCAATAGCCGATCTAGGATGGAGAGCCATTTTCGCAGTCATCGCCCCGGTATCACTTACTCCTGCTAGAATACTAGCTATCTGTGCACTACGATCTAAAATCCATTTTGAATAAGTAGAGGTAAAATGATTGTCCGGACTTTTTTTAGCAGAGTAAGAAAATAAATTGTCTAAATGATTTTGAGAAAAATGAAAGGGGATTTGTCTTTGTAAAGTAACTGTTTTTGATGTAACAGACTGCTCATCTTGTACTAACTGCAATTTTGCAGGAACAAATGGAATGAGAGCCCCAGCTCGTGGTAAAAAGCGTGTAAAAATTTCTTTATCTTTTCTTTGAGGAAAAGTTACTAGCAACTGTTGGGGATTGTTAGGATCCAATTCAATTTTCTGTGCTTTAATATTCAATAAGTCACAAAAAGAGGATAGCCAGTTGAGGTGATATTTTTCTAAATCATTAACTCGTTTAGCCATCGTCGAAGCAATGGTTTTTGCTTGCGGTTCATGAATAGTTTGTTTTAACGGTTTAGCATAATAAAAAACGGTTGGAAGAATATTATAGACTGTGAGGATAAGTACAAAAAAGATCAGCAGTCCTTGCCAGCGTTTATTAAAGGTCATGTCTTGTCCTATTTCCTTAATTAAAAAGAACTTATTATAATACGTAATTGATTCGGATTCTGTCTAGTGAAATAACCTTTTTATCTAAAATCATTTTTTCAATTTTTTTTCTAAACAATAAATCCCTGGTATTTCATCACTTTTCAAGATATATTATTTGAGCAAAATGCTGAGATATTCGATGGGCGATACCGTTTCTACTCCTACTCATGTAGCAATCATCATGGATGGCAATCGTAGGTGGGCTAAAAATAATAAATTAGCTGTAGTAAAAGGACATTCTAAAGGTGCTAAAAATGTGATGGATATCGTCAAAGCCGCTGCTCAATTGGGAATAAAGACGCTGACTCTTTTTGCTTTTTCTACCGAGAACTGGAATCGTTCTAAAGCCGAAGTTAGCGCTTTGCTTAGACTTTTTAAAAATTATTTAAAGAGTAAAGTAGAGGAAATGGTAGAAAATGGGGTGAGTTTAAAAATAATCGGTGATCTAAGTGTCTGTTCCAAAGATCTGCTCCAAGCCATTTCTAGTGCTCAAACACGCACAAAAGATTGTAAAAAAATACAGTTAGTGATTGCATTTAATTATGGGGGACGGGATGAAATGGTTCGAGCGATAAAGAATATTATTACTCATTACCCTAAAAATAAAATTGATGAGGCATTAATCGCTTCTTGTTTAGACACTCAAGGATTTGAGGATCCTCAATTGTTGATAAGAACAAGCGGAGAGCAAAGAATAAGTAATTTTTTGCTATGGCAATTAGCCTATACGGAATTATACTTTACGAATGTGTTTTGGCCAGATTTTTCTCCAGAGGATTTAAAAACAGCAGTAGAATGCTATAAAACAAGAAAAAGAACATATGGAAAATAACTATGATAAATTCAATGAGTGATCTCCCCAAACGCTTATTATTTTCAATCATTGCAGCTGTGGTCAGCATTGTTTTGATTTTTAGCGCAGATTATCTAGCCGTTAAAATTATTATTTTTTTTGTACTGGGTTTTAGTGTTGGGGTTTGTTTGTGGGAATATAAATTTTTATTACATCTCAAGGATGTATTTTTGCCCTACGGGATTCTATTAATCGGTGGAATGCTGCAGCTTATAGGATTTTATTTGAAAACATTGTCTGTGCATTTTGATTTAGCTCCCCTGCTTTTATTTTTTCTATATGTTCTTTTTTTATTTGGGTTAAACCTAATCAAGATTGAAGGGTCATTAGTTCGAATAGCGGCAACACTATTGGGCGTGATATATATCGCTGTTCCCATCTCTATGGTTGCTCTGATTCTTTACGGTTCCTCCAGTGCTACCTATTTGCATTATGAAGGGAAAATATGGTTGTTTTACGTTGTTGTGGTTGTCAAATCGCAAGATATCTTTGCGTACTTTGGGGGTAAGTTATTCGGTAGACACAAAATTGCTCCCCGCATCAGTCCCAAAAAAACCTGGGAAGGAACTATCATTGGCATTTTAGCCAGTGGCGGCATCAGTGTTCTTTTTGCCTACATATGTCAGCAGTGGGGATGTAACTTTTTCTATGCGTGGTATTGGGCATTATTTTTAGGTATTTTACTGGCTCTTATTGGACAATTTGGCGATGCCATTGAGTCTTTATTTAAACGTGATGCTAAAATCAAAGACAGTAATATCATACCAGGTATCGGAGGGTTATTAGATTTATTTGATTCTATGATTTTGGCCTTCCCCGTGATTTATTTTATTAAGATGTATCTATAGGGAACTGACAGATGATCATTACTATTGACGGCCCTGCTGGTACGGGAAAGACAACGATTGCAAAACAAGCCGCTCATAGTCTCGGTTTTGCATATTTTGATAGCGGCGCTTTGTATCGCTGTGCCGCATGGTATGCTCTTTCACAAGATTTAAATTTGCAAGATGACGTTGATATGCTCTGGTTTTCAGAGCATTTTCATTTAACCATTTTAGAGAATAATCGTTATGACGTGAATGGAGAAGATGTCACTGAAAAGATTCGTACAGAAGAAGTCACCAAAAAATCTTCAGACATTGCTAAACTGCCAAAGATCAGACAATATTTTATACCTATACAAAGAGACTATGCAGCGCAGAATAATGTGGTTTTTGAAGGCAGAGATATGGGTACGGTTTTATTTCCTCGCGCTGACGTAAAAATATTTTTAACGGCATCTAGCGAAGTACGAGCAACAAGAAGACTTAAAGATCTACAAAAGAGATTTCCGGAGAAATCCTTTGATTATACGAAGGTATTAGAAGAGATTAATATAAGAGATAAACAAGACTCAACACGTAAAGTATCTCCCTTGAAATGTCCAAGTAATGCTAGCGTTGTTAATACCTCTTCATTAACGATTAAAGATGTGATTCAAGAAATATTAAAAATTGTGCAAAAGAAAAAGGGCAGTTTTTTTAGAAAAATGCCTTGGTTTTATCGAACCATTTGTTGGATTTCTATTAGTTTTTTCAAAATATTCTATCGTTTGCAAGTTGTTGGAAAAGAAAATATTCCTGTTGGAGCAGCACTCATAGCTGCTAATCATGCTTCTTATTTTGACCCTGCTGTGATAGGAGGTGTTTTCCCTGAAGAAATTATGTTTATGGCTAAAAAATCACTATTTAATCATAAGATCTTTGGTTGGATCATTCGTAAGTTGAATTCACTTCCTGTAGAACGTGGGGTTGCAGATAGAGCAACTTTTCGAAAAGTCTTGGGAGGACTGGCCAGGGGAAAAAAAGTGTTGATCTTTCCTGAAGGAGAGCGTTCATTCGATGGGAAGGTTGGGCAATTATTACCTGGATTAGGGTTTTTGGCCTATTCTGCTAAATGTCCTATTCTTCCTGTTTATCTTTCAGGAACGCATGAGGCGTGGCCTCGTGGAAGCAAGAAACCTAAATTATTTGGTAAAATCACTTGTACTTATGGCAAGCCATTATACTTTGATTTTTTTGAAAAGGATCGCAAACAGATCATTGAAGAAGTAGAAAGCAATACTTTAGCCGCATTAAAGACAATGGAAAAGAAAGTGCTTGAGAATAAGTAAATTGCGGCCAAGATGACTTGAACATCCACCGAGTTTTGCTCGACTAGAACCTGAATCTAGCGCGTCTACCAATTCCGCCATGGCCGCTTTTATTGTTAAAGATTATATCTCTTAGGGGATTTTACTAAAATGCTGTACATGGAAAGAACTTGGAAAAAATAGTTCATCCACCGCATAATTAGAGAAGACAATAAAAAAAATATTTGGAGGCAAAAATGGCCGCAGAGAACAAAATAAAAAATCTATCAGATGATACATTCCAACAAGCAATTGGTAACGGCGTAACATTAGTAGATTTTTTTGCGGTGTGGTGTGCGCCATGTCGTATGTTATCTCCTATTATTGAACAAATTGCAGAACATTATCAAAATAAAGTAACCGTGGCAAAAATTGATATTGACAGTGAACAAAAAATCGCTGCTCAATACCAAGTTACATCTGTGCCAACGGTGGTCTTATTTAAAGATGGTAAAGAAGTAGACCGATTAGTGGGATTAAGAGATTTTGATGCTTTAAAAGAATTTGTAGACGCTTCTTTAAACGCATAAGAGGTATGATCATTACATTTATTTTTTGGACACTTGTCTTTTCTGTGGTGGGGGGATTTTTTATTCATTTTGAATTAGACATTCCCTGGCTAATGGGATGGCTTGGCAAAATGCCTGGAGACTTGATGGTTCAAAAAGATGATTTAATCCTTTTTTTTCCTGTTACATCAGCTGCAGTAGCCAGCATGTGCATTACTTTATTTTTTTCTTTGTTTAAGAGTAAATGATCCTGTCTAATCTTTTCATAGATAGCAACAGCTACAGCATTAGATAAGTTTAGACACCTTGCTGGTCCTGGCATAGGAAGTGTGACAAAATTTTCTGGCCATCTATCAAAAAAATAGTCAGGCAATCCTTCAGTTTCGCTACCAAAAATCATCATACACTCATCACTAAAGTCTACAGAATAATAACAAGTAGTTGCTTTGCTTGAAAAAAAGTAAAAGGGATGAGAGGTGTTTTCAAGATATATGGCTAAGTCATCAATTCGTTCGACAGGAGTTTTTAAATAATAATCTAGTCCGGAACGTTTGAGTTGTCGGTTAGATAGACTAAAGCCTGTTGGTTCTACAATGGCAAGGTCTGTATTTGTTGCATAGCAACTTCGAATGATATTACCTGTGTTTTGTGGAATCTGAGGTTTATAGAGTATAATTTTCATTGAGGTGAAACAATTTGATCAGAAACCTGGGGTGCAGGGGAATGATTTGTTGCAATAATTTCTATTTCAAAAATTGCAACAGAATCTTTATGTAAAATAGATTGTGTTTGATAGCCTAAATCAGGATGTAAATAGACTTTACGTTTTTCATTTTTCTTCATTCCAATAATGGCTTGTTTTAGAGCAGGTGTTGCAGTAGAAAAATCTAGAGGTTCTGGTTCGTCAGAAGCATAAAAAATATGTCCGTCTGGATAGTATCCATTAATTGTGATAAGCGGTCTATCCTCAGCTTTTACTGTTTCATTTTTATCGCCATCATTAAGTACTTCGTATTGAACTTTATGATCGAAGATCTCTTTTATTTTTTTGTTTTTGCGATTTGTTTTAAAGAGTTGTTCCGCTGTTTTGCGGTTTTTCTGCGCAAATTCTTGTACAACCTTTTCTTGGTAGGCTAAAAAAATCTTTTCATTTTCATTTTTCTCTTCGGCACTTACTTTTTGTTGCATGCCCTTAGCGATATCATCAAATGAAAGGTTCATCTGTGATTCTTCTAGTTGATAACGTAAGATTTTGCCAATAGCTTCAGAAGCGTTTTTTATATCGTTTTTCGATGCGCTGAATATGACAAAAGGAATGGATAATAACCAGAAAAAATGCTTTATCGTTTTCATGAATCCTCTTATTTTGTATCTACTTTTATACCTAGCTCTTTTAATTGTTCTTTAGATGCAATCGATGGAGCTTCTTGCATTAAATCGCTAGCTTTTTGTGTTTTTGGAAAAGCAACTACATCACGGATGTTTTCTGTATTACATAATATCATAACAAGTCTATCAAACCCTACAGCAGCTCCTAAATGAGGAGGGGTACCATATTGAAGAGCCGAAATGAAATACCCAAATTTTCTATTGATATCTTCTTCAGATAATTTCAGGAGTTGAAAGATTTTTCTTTGCAAGGAAAAATCATGGATCCTTTGTGAACCTGATGCCATCTCATAACCATTCAGCACAAGATCATAAGAAGAGGAACGCATCTTTAACGGTTTTGAGTCCAATAGTGGTAAATCTTCTAATAGAGGGGATGTAAAGGGATGATGTTCACTAGCTAAGTTTTGGGTTTCTTTATCGATGGTAAATAAGGGAAAATCAGTGACCCATAAGAATTTATAACTATTTTTAGGAATTAAATTTTTAATTCTTGCTACATGACGACGAAGATGATCTAGCGATTGATTGACTACGCCCTCAGATCCCCCTGCGATCAGTAATAAATCATCTTTTTGCATATCGCATTGATTAATAATTTCATCGAGTAAATCTTTAGAAAAGAATTTGGTAATGCTAGAAGTTAATCCTTCATCGGTATAACGCATCCAGGCTACTCCTGCAAGACCAAATGGTTTTACAAAAGATGCAAAATCATCGACTTTTCTTCTGGATAAATCGGAGGCATTTTTTACACAAAAGGCTTTGACAACACCACCGTTTTTTAACACGTCTTTTAAAACAGAAAATTCAGATTTTTCAATCACAGCGTCTAATCTAACCAAAGGCATGCCGAAACGAAGATCTGGCTTATCACAGCCATATTTTTCCATGCAGTCTTTATAGGTCATACGCATAAAAGGTGTAGGAATGTTTACTCCTAAGCAGACGGAAAAGATATGTGCCATCATCTTTTCAATAATAGCAAAAAGATCATCCGGATAGCCGAAACTCATTTCCATATCAATCTGATGAAATTCAGGTTGTCGGTCTGCTCTTAAATCTTCATCACGAAAGCATGGGGCTATTTGGAAATAACGGTCCATACCGGAGATCATCAATAGTTGTTTAAATATTTGAGGAGATTGTGGCAGCGCATAAAAATTACCTGGATAAATCCTTGATGGCACTAAATAATCGCGTGCTCCTTCAGGAGTTGATTTACTCAAAATAGGAGTAGACACTTCAGTAAAATTTTCCTTATCTAGAAAGTTACGACAAGCTAGCATCGCTTTATGGCGCATGAGTAGTTTATCAATAATTTGTCCTCTACGGATATCTAAATAGCGATATTTTAACCTGGCCTCTTCGTTCACTTCTATTTGTTCATCACATATAGAAAAGGGAGGAGTTTTAGCTTGAGATAAGATTTCTAGCTGACTAACATCAACTTCAATTTCCCCGGTAGCCATTTTTGAGTTTGTCATTCCTTCGCTACGGGGAATAACTTTACCTTTTATAGAGATTACCCATTCACTTCTTAATTTAGCTGCTAGATCATGTGTATTTTTTGAGGTTTCAGGACTAAATACAAGTTGTGTAATGCCAAAGCGATCGCGCAGATCGATAAAGATGAGCCCGCCATGGTCTCTGCGTCGGTTCACCCATCCGGATAAGGTGACTTCTTTATTAATATGTTGGCTATTTAGAGTGCCGCAGTTATAAGATCTTCTATAATCAAACATGAAAGTTATCTTGGGTTATCTTGGTATTTTTTATATTGTTTTTGCAAAAATGCTGGGAGTTCTTGCATAGAAACAGTTTGTTGTTCTCTTGTATCTAAATTTTTACAGGTTATTTTTTTAGATTTAATTTCATCTTCACCTATAATAATTAGTAATTTAGCACCTTTTTTCACACCATCTTGAATCATTTTTGGTAGTTTTTTTACGTTAAATGACATGTCACAAGGAATGTTAGCATGTCTAAGTGTAGTTATCAGTTCGAAACACTCGTCCGTATATTTATCGTCTAATGGTGCAAAGTAAACAAAACTTTCCATCTCTACGGGATAGCTAATCGCTTGCTCTTCCATGGTTTGCAAAATTCTTTCTAGTCCTGCAGCTAGTCCTACCCCTGGTATATCAGGGCCTCCAAAGCTTTCGACAAGAGTATCATAGCGCCCACCCCCGCAAATAGAATTCTGGGCACCTTGATTCTTGGTCATAAATTCAAATACCACATCGTTGTAGTAATCAAGTCCTCTGACTAATTTTGGGTTAACAACATAATCGATATTAATGCGCTTTAATAAGGTTAATGTGTTCTGGAGCTGATCTTGAGATTCTTTCGTTAAAAAATCTAAAATGGATGGAGCTTTATTCAATAGTTCTTGATCACACTTTTCTTTAGAATCTAAGATTCTTAATGGGTTTTTCTTTAATCTTTCTTGACTATCTTTTGACAGTTTAAGTTTCAATGGAGTTAAAAATTTCACTAATTCTTTCTGATAGGTTTTTCTTGCTTTTTCATCGCCAACAGAATTGATATTCAATGAAATATCTTTCAGTCCAAGTCTTTTGGTGAGTTGGTAAAATAGATCAATCACTTCTACTACTACTTCATAACCTGAAGAACCTAACACCTCTACACCAAATTGATGATGTTGACGATATCTTCCCGCTTGAGGCCTATCATAGCGGAACATGGGACCAATGTAATATAATTTATGGAAATTTCGTTCTTGGTCGAGATGGCTTTCTACAAAGGCTCTCATCACGCTTGCAGTGCCTTCTGGACGCAGTGATAAAAGACGATCGGCTTTATCTTTAAAAGTATACATCTCCTTTTTTACGATATCAGATGCTTCACCAATACTGCGGTTAAAGAGATCTTCTTTTTCGAAAGCAGGAGTGCGAATTTCGGTATAGCCATATTCTAGCGTTAATTGATGAAGGATATTTTCCAAATGATGCCAACGGCTGGACAATTTCCAGCTCTTATCGGCACCGTACGGTAATATATCAAATAGTCCTTTAGGTATTTGAAATTTCATAAGACCCAATTTAAATCAATGCTCTCAGTATAGAAGGAACGTTAAATAGAGTAAAGCGTGTATATGAGTTGTTTGAATAAAGTATGTAAAAAGAAATTGCATTTATAAAAAACATAGACATAATTCTGGTTAATTAAATACTGTTTACATTCAAATATTAATTTTTAGAATAATAATATGATTAAAAACTTTTTTGGTCTGTTAGTTTTACTTGGAAGTTTAGGCTTTTGTGATCCGGCTGATACAATGAATTTTATTGAAAAAAATATTGAATCACCCGTTGAAAAAAATATTGATTTGCTTAAAACGCCTATTTCAAGACATAATTTATATTTGCAACCTCAAATCACCTATGTAATAGAAGGGTTTTGCCCGTCCTATGCTCTGGGATATAGATACAAAAAAGAACAAAAAGCCACGGATATTTCTATTTACTTTACGCATCTATCTTTTACTACTCCATCAAAGGTGTATTGGCCTTCATTAAAAACCTCTTTTTTATATTATTCGAAAAAAGATACTTATTTTGGATGGGGAGTAGTAATTCCTTGGATAGGACCTTCGGTATGTGTTGGACTTGAAAAACAAATGGGGAGTCATGCGATAGGTTTTATTCAAGCAGAACTACGAGTCCCTTTTTTCGTTGTGCCTGTGCCATCAATTTCAGTAGGATTAGGATTTTAAGCAAAAATTATTCTTCTTCAATAGCAATCATGGCATCAATTTCATTTGTCCATGCTTGGAGCTGGCTATTTTCTTGATTCACCTGATGATCTTGATAAAGGTTTTTTAAAATAGCCATATAAGGGAAAGGAATCCATCTTAATCCAGCAGATTCAGATAAGTAGTATCCTAAAGAATATTGTTGACCTATGGGAAAGGCTTCTACAGTGGATAAAAATTGATGAATTTTTGTGATCATAGGATGTTTAGAATACGAAATTGGATCAAAGTCAGCTAAAAATAGAAGCCAATAATCAGACAATTGCTGTAAGAAATGAATATCTTGGCTTAAATCATTTTCTTTTAATTCATTAAAACATTTTTTTATATGTTCAAGATCTTTTTCCATTAGTAATAAAGATTCTACCGAAGTTCTTTTCGGAAAAAAATTAATGAGCCTGTCGGAAATAAATGATAAGACAGATGCAAAAACAGATCTTTTTTTACGTTGCTCTTGTTCTTGCTGTCTTCCCTCTTCATGTTTTTGTCCTATCGGATCGACCTGAATCCGATGGTAGGGATCTTGTGAGCTAGGATCTATCGAAGTTTTAAAATCGCTCATATGTATATCCTTTTCTTTACTGTAACAAAAAAAATATTTGATTTGGCAACAAGAAAAACCAGATAAAACAAAATTTTTTACAATTGACAGCTTGTTGGTTTGGCGATTAAGCTAATTGGAGCTACCCGCTTTTAGTATAATGGGGGGCTGTATTGAGAAATAAGGAGTATTTTAGTGAGCTTTCTTTCTTTTTTGAAACCTGCTCCACACATACGACCCATACAAAATAAGACAGAAGTCAAAAAGAAATATCGCTATTGGCGTATTCGTACTTTTTATTCTATGTATATAGGATATGCCTTTTTTTATTTCTCACGAAAAAGTTTTACTTTTGCCATGCCGGCAATGATTACAGATCTTGGTTTTGATAAAGCGCACTTAGGAATGCTAGCCAGTATTCTATCTATTACATATGGTATCAGTAAGTTTATTAGCGGGATCATGAGTGATAGATCCAACCCGAGATATTTTATGGCTGTTGGACTCATCATGACCGGTATTTTTAATATCTTTTTTGGCCTGTCGTCGACTTTTATCTTATTTGCCATATTCTGGGGATTGAACGGCTGGTTTCAAGGTTGGGGATGGCCTCCTTCTGCAAAACTATTAACACACTGGTACTCTCATTCGGAAAGAGGTTCTTGGTGGAGCGTATGGAACACATCTCATAATCTTGGTGGAGCGATCATTCCTATTTTTGTTGGCGTGATTATTCAAGTTATGGGTTGGCGGTGGGGGATGTACTTGCCTGGTATGGCATGTATCTTAGTAGGGCTATTATTGATGAATCGTTTAAGAGACACCCCTCAATCTTTAGGATTGCCCCCCATAGAAAAATATAAACATGATCGCAAAGACGCTAAACTGGCGGATAGCCAAAAACTTGCTCTATCAGCAAAAAATATTTTAATCGATTACGTCTTGAAAAATAAATTCATTTGGATATTGGCATTTTCTTACTTCTTTGTGTACATCATCCGTACTGCATTTAATGATTGGACCCCATTATATTTGATTGAGACCAAAGGCTATTCAAGACTGCAAGCGAATTCTACTGTCTTTTGGTTTGAAGCAGGGGGTTTTTTAGGAAGTTTAGTTGCTGGCTGGGCTTCTGACTGGATTTTTAAAGGAAAACGAGGACCTGTTAACGTACTTTTTACACTTGGTGTATTAGGTTTAATTTTTGCTCTTTGGAAAACTCCAGGTTTTGGTCTTGTATTTGATTCATTTATATTATTCTGTATTGGCTTTTTCATTTTTGGACCACAGATGTTAATCGGGGTTGCAGCTGCAGAATTGTCACATAAAAAGGCGGCTGGTACAGCGACAGGATTTGCAGGGACTTTTGCCTATGGAGGCGCTGCTTTTGCAGGCGGCCCATTAGGTATCATCATGACATCGTATGGCTGGCAAGGATTTTTCATTATTTTAGCAGCCAGTGGTGTAGTGGCTTTTTTTTTATTAGCGCCGCTATGGAATGTAAAAGTAAATCCTATTCATGTGAAGCAAAAATAATTTTTTTGTCGATTGATAAATCCAAACCCATTCGCTATAATTCGATTTGGCAGGAGCTAAAAGACGATGGCTTGGGTACCGTTACATGTTCATTCTCAATATTCCATTTTAGATTCTACCTGTAGTGTAAAACAACTGCTAAAACAAGCGCAGCAATGGCAATTATCTGCATTAGGGCTTACTGACAGCGGTAATATGTATGGTGCGGTAGATTTTTTCAAATCATGTAAAGCGCAATCCCTTAAACCGCTTTTAGGGTGTGAATTATACGTAGCTGTTACCTCTCGTCATGACAAAAAGCGTATCGCTGGTTCTCATCATGCACATCCTATTGTTCTTTTAGTGAAAGATAAACAAGGGTATCAAAATTTAAGTAAATTAACCTCTTTGGGTTTCACAGAAGGATTTTATTACTATCCACGTATTGATAAAGAGTTATTAGAAAAATATCATGAAGGATTGATTTGTTTATCTGGTCCTTTAAGAAGTCATCTTGGACAACTGCATATTGCGCATAATCAAAAACAGCTAATTGAAGAAGTTCAGTGGTACAAAAATCTTTTCCAAGAGGATTATTATTTTGAGCTACAACGGCATCAAATGACGAATGAACAGTTGCATCAAGGTGAGATGGATGCTGAATCATGGCTATTGGCAAAATATGAAGAATACATTGAGCATCAAACCAGTTACAACGATAAGCTTTTAGAACTCGCGAAAGAGTATTCCATAGAATATGTAGCTACAAATGATACCCATTACATTTTTCAAGAAGATTGGAAAGCACACGAGATTTTATTAAACGTTCAATCAGGAGAACCTTGTGAGATTTGGGAGCGTGATTCACGGGGTGTAGCGCAGCGTCGCATAAAGAATCCAAAAAGAAAAACTTATTCTTCACATTCATACTATTTTAAATCTCCGCAAGAGATGCAACAGTTATTTGCCGATCTTCCAGATGCTTTATCGAATACAGAAAAAATAGCAGAAAAATGTAACTTTGATTTTGATTTTCGCTCAAAACATTATCCCGTCTTTTATCCACCAGGATTAGAAGATAAAAATTTAAGCGGAAAAGAAAGAAAAAAAGCTGCAGAAATTTTTTTACATGATATTTGTCAACAAGCTATCAAAACGCGGTATCCTAAAGAACAACTAGAAAAGATACAGAAAAAATTCCCTGATAGCAATCCGATGGAAGTGATAACCCAGCGCCTAGAAAAAGAGTTTTCAATTCTTTCTTCTAAAGAACTTTCAGATTACATGCTTATCGTGTATGACTTTATTTCCTGGGCCAAGAAAAATGAGATTCCTGTGGGGCCGGGAAGAGGATCTGCAGCGGGCTCAATCATCGCTTTTCTTATCGGTATTACCGACATAGAGCCGCTACAACTTAATTTGCTATTTGAACGTTTTATCAATCCAGAAAGGGTGTCCTATCCTGATATTGACGTTGATATCTGTATGGAACGAAGACAAGAAGTAATTGATTATACCATTGAAAAATATGGTAAAGAAAAAGTTGCGCAGATCATCACCTTTGGTACGATGAAGGCCAAAATGGCTATCAAAGATGTTGGTAGAGTACTTAGTGTTCCTTTATCTAAGGTAAATGCCATAGCTAAACTGGTTCCCGATGATTTAAACATTACATTAGAAAAAGCGCTTGAAATCGACAAAGATCTTTCTCATTTTTATGAGAGTGATGAAGAGGCAAAACGTATTATTGATATGGCCATGAAGATCGAAGGGTCCATACGCAATACTTCAACTCATGCGGCGGGATTGATTATCTCTGCTCATCCGATTACAGATCATGTTCCTATTTGTATTGCCAAAGACTCAGATATGTATGTCACACAGTATTCGATGAAACCAGTGGAAGCGGTCGGCATGCTAAAAATCGACTTTTTGGGATTGAAAACGCTAACTTCTATTGAAAAAGCCGTTAGTTTTGCTGAGAAAAATTTTGATAAGAAAATCCCTTGGACACAGTTACCATTGGATGATAAGAAAACATTTGATTTGCTCAATCAAGGAAAAAATCTTGGCGTATTTCAGTTAGAGTCTGGCGGGATGCAAGAACTTGTTAAAAAGCTGCATATCGATAATTTTGAAGAAATCATTGCGGTAAATGCATTATATCGTCCAGGTCCTATGGATATGATTCCTTCTTTTATCAATCGTAAGCATGGTAAAGAAGCCATTGAAATTGATCATCCTGACATGAAAGATATTTTGAAAGAAACCTATGGGGTGATGGTTTATCAAGAACAAGTTATGCAGATTGCTTCAACATTGGCCGGATATTCTCTTGGAGAAGGGGATATGCTTAGAAAAGCCATGGGAAAAAAAGACCGCAAAGAGATGCAAAGACAAAAAGAAAAATTTATCTCCGGTGCAATCGAAAAGGGAATAGAAGAAGGTGTGGTAGTAACTATTTTTGATAAAATAGAAAAATTTGCTTCCTATGGATTTAATAAATCGCACGCAGCGGCTTATGCTTATCTTTCATATGCAACAGCTTATTTAAAAGCCAATTATCCTCATGAATGGATGGCTGCTTTAATGACTTGTGATAGAGATGATTTGACTAAAGTAGCTAAATTCATTGGCGATGCTAAATCTATGGGGATTGCTATATTACCTCCAGATGTCAATGAAGCAGGCATTGAGTTTATCCCGACCAAGGAAGGGATTCGGTTTGCTATGTCAGGAATCAAAGGGGTTGGTCAAGCGATCGTTGAAGCGATCGTTGAAGAAAGACAGACAAATGGACTGTATAAATCTCTGTATGATTTTATTAAAAGATTAGGTCCACAGCGCATAGGAAAAAAAGCCATTGAATTGCTGGTTGATGCAGGTGCTTTTGCATTTACTACGTGGACAAAAGATCAGCTACGTCTTTTGATTGAACCGATCTACGATGAAGTAACAAAAGAACATTTAGAGTCTTCTAAAGGGGTAATGAACTTATTTTCTTTGATTGAAAAGGAAGAGGATAAATTTAATCATCCTCCCAAGGTAACGCTTGCTACAAGTGAATTTGATGAGCTAAAAAAAGAAAAAGAATTACTAGGTTTTTATCTCACAAACCATCCATTAAAACTCTATGCGGATAAACTCTCTCAATTTACACTAGTGCCTCTCAAACAAATTCAACAATCTGAAAAACCACAGGTGGTATGTACTTGTTTTGACATTGATGTAGTGAAGACAAAAATTGCCTCTAAATCGCAAAGAAAATTTGCTATTTTATCCATTAGCGATAATGAAGAGAGACTAGAAATGCCCGTTTGGCCTGAATTATATGACCAAGCTTCCGACGTGATTGTAGAAAATACAATTGTCATCGCAATCATTCAAGTAGATATACAAGAAGCCCAATTGCGCTATCAATTGAGATATATTGAAGATCTTTCAAAATTTGATGAGAAAAAAGTTAAAGAATGTTTACAGTTGCTATCGCAATATCAATCATTATCTAAAAAGCAGGGCAAGTCGATGCAAAAGCAACAACAACCCAGAAGAAGGTTAGACCTTTTTATAGATGTTTCTGATATGAAAATGTCAAATATTCTGCAGCTAAAAAATCTTTTTAGAGAATCTCCTGGCAACGACTCAATTACTATAATTTTTAAAGAGAATGAAAGGCCGATAGGTTCATTAGAGATTGTGCCACCTTGGGGAGTCAAGATCGATGAGATTTTCGAGTCTAAATTATCAAAACTTTCTTTCGTGTCAGATAAAAAAGTAATATAATTATTTTTATTTAGTTTTATTGATGGAAAGTGTCTTTATAATTATAATATATGGATATTTTTATAATAAATAATTTAATAAAAAATGAGGTTTTATGGCGGCTAGCTCATCATTAACTGTACAAAATGCAGGATCTACAGCTTCTGCTATTGAAATTTTTACAGCTTCAGAAAGAGAAACTAACAAAGGGATCATTGCTTCTTTGCAAGATGGCCTAAGAAAATTAATTGAACAAGATGTTATCTGGAAAGCAAAGTACTCGAGAGCAGGTGAGGCAGATGGTGTAGAGCTCTGGAAAAAATTAGCTATTCATGTAAATAATTTATTCATACAAGTTTTGCTTATTGAAACAACTTGTTTATTACAACCTTTTTTAAGAGGGATGTATCTTGCTAACGAGAGGGCTAAGTCATTACAAGATAATGCATTGATTTATTGTCCTATTCTTACGTTTAATATCCGATTAATTACAGAACTGAATGAAATGATGCATGATAGAGATGTTTGTATAAAACATGCATTGGATAGAGTGGCTCAATTACATTCCATTCATTTAGATGTTGTAGATGCTCTGGCACAAAAAACATTTTATTTTTATGAGGCTTTAGCAGCGAGGTTCCCTAGAGAAATTATGTATAAGGATGGAAAAACACGAATAGCTAGATTGTTACGAAATATTTCTATTTGTAGGGAGCCTATAAAAAACTATTATGATCATAGAACAGCAATTGAAAGATGGATATAAATTATCATTACCGATAGAGCTTGACAGTAGAGAACATACTTTTTAGACTATTGTATCATTAATGAGGAACCATGAAAAAAATTTCAGGATATTTATTTAGCGTATTATTATCTACTGTGCTTTTTGCCCAAGAACCCATAGATGTCAATGCCTATGCCCATAAGTTATATGGCTTAACCACACAAGCATACGAAACAGAAAACTGGACGCGGTTAAGACATTTTTCAGATAAACTTTATCATGAATTTACTCATTCTCCTTTTGCAAATGATGCTCTTTATTACTTGGCGGTATCGCGATACCATACCAAAGACTACGTAAAAGCCAACCAACTGTTTACTGATTATCTGAAAGAAAAGGGGAATCCTAAGTTTTATATTGAAGCGCTTAATTATAAATATAAAGTAGCAGAAGCTTTACGCAATGGTGCCAAAGTACATATGTTTGGAAATAAAGGGCCCAAAATACTGAGCGGTAAAGAGTATGCTTTAGAAATTTATAATGAGCTGATCAATTCATTGCCAAACGAAGAGATCGCTGCAAAAGCGATGTTTGCTAAAGGCCAGCTTTTGGCAGAATTTAATGATTACAATGAAGCGGTGGATACTTTTGAGCAGCTTATCCGCACTTTTGAAAAACAGCAGCTGGCTATAGAATCTTATATTGAGATTCAAAAAGTATATTTAGCGCAAGTAAGTCCTAAAACACAGGATTCAGATCTGTTGGATCTAGCGCGATTAAATATTAAAAAATTCTCAGAAGCTTTTCCTTCTGAAGAGCGCATTCAGCAGACAGTAGAAATATATAATCAAATGTTAGAAGTGTATGCAGAAGGGTTATATGATATAGGCCGTTTTTTTGAACGTACCAAAAAAACAGAAGCGGCAAAAATATACTATGGCCGTATTTTGCATAGTTTTGGATCAACAAAGTATGCAAAGCTTTCCAAGCAACGTCTTGTTTTACTAACCCAAAAATAAGCCTATGTATAAGGCCTGTTTCATCTTTACTTTGTTAATAGCAACTAGTTGTGGTTATCGAGTAGTTGGAAGTGAAGAAGAAAAATCATCTTTAATCATTCCTTTTGTTGAGAATGATCAAGAAGGATATTTTACCAATTATTTGGTTGAAAAAGTCGCTGCTTGTGGATTATATCGCATGGCTTATTACACAGCGGATTACAAGTTACTCGTTAATATTGATTCAATTGATCAAAATGCAATTGGATATCGAAGAGAAAGAAATGCCAGTGGGCAACTCAAAGAAAATTTAATCAAAGATGAGAATCGTTGGGAAGTGAAGCTAAAAGTAACGATGTATAAAGGCGAAAAAATTGAATGGGGGCCCATAGAGATAGTAGATTTTCTAGATTATGATTATTCAGATCAAGATACCCCAACAGAGCTTGTATTTACAGATACCCAAGGACAAACGCAAGGCACCTTATCCTATTCTTTAGGACAATTTGAATCTATTTCTAGCGCACAAGAGGCTGCAAGGCGTAGGCTATATGAAAGAGCCGCTCAAAAAGTTGTCGACGTCATTAAGGCGAAATGGTAGAACAAAAAAAGAACTGTTTTTTGAAAATCCATGGAAATAAAAAAACGATTTTTTTCTGATATAAAAATATTACCTCAGCTTATTGCCTGGGTAATTGAAGCGCTGAATCAACAAGCTGTCGATGGAAAAATTTTAAAGGCTATAGAGCTGATTGTCGAAGAAGCTGCGGTGAATATTATTCGTTATAGCTTAAAAAATCCTAAAAGCACATTTGTCATTACATTAAAAAAGGATCCCTCATCTATCACCATAAAATTTGTCGATGAGGGACCGCTATTTGATCCAACGAAAGCAAACATTACCGTTGATCCGTCCCTCTCCATGGAGGAGCGTAAAGAGGGAGGGCTAGGCATTTTTTTTATTAAACAATATGCTGACGACATGCATTACCAAAGGCAAGGTAATAAGAATGTCTTCACCATCATAAAAAATATCTAACTTTATTGATTTTTTTCAAAAGCTGTTAGCGTAGCCTCTGTTTCTAACATATCAAGTAAAAAGTGCTGTAGAACTTTGAGTACGTATTTGGGTGTATTGTAAACCCCGGAAGTAGAGAAAACAACTTCTAAATGAGCCTTATCACCTGATACTAAAGCAATAATGACATAGGTGGTTGGATTGTCCTGTTCCATTTTGGGAACGATCCATATTAAGAATTGCTCATTAAATAGAGTGACTTTCTCAGCACTTTCAATGACATGAAAATACTGAGTTAGATCGTCTGGATCATCTTCACTGTCGTTTAGATCATCCAACAAACCTAGTTCATGCAGCAAATTGAGATCGACACCCGTAATGCCATCATGAGCTAAATCAGCTAAGTTATTGATATACTCTTTGTATATCTCTTCTATTTTTACTGGACTGAGCATACTTACCTATGACAAGATCCCTTCCTTTATTTATTCTATTATGCAAATGCAGGTCCTGTCAAGTTTTCCTTTAAAATATTAATAATTATGATTTTATTAGTTTTTTTGCTACGGTATTTTTAATTAGAAAACATAATTCAAGAGATATTAATTTAGGACAAAAGTATGAACTCTCGATGCCTTAGTTATTTACGATTATTTATGCGGATAAAATGGATGATTTTCATTGGGTTGATTGTTCAGGTTTCCATCCTTAATGCACTCAATGTTAAAACATTAGGGAAAAGTGTGCTTTTGATGAATGCTGAAAATGGCAAGGTTTTATTCTATAAAAAGGGCTATGAGCCTAATTATCCGGCCAGTATCACAAAGATTGCTTTAGCACTGTATCTTTTAGAAACAGCACCTGAAACACTCAATACTAGATGTGTTGCAACACAAGCCGCTTTAGAACCTATTGATCCTAAAGTGAAACATAGCAGCCAATATATTCATCCTGCTCATCTGCTAGAAACAGATGGTTCTCATTTTTCCATTCAAGAAAATGAAGTCCTCCCTATGCTAACTTTGTTTTATGGGCTTATGCTTGAATCTGGTAATGATGCGGCTAATGTAATCGCATTACATTTAGACAAAGATATGCCTTCTTTTATTAATCGCTTAAATACTTATATACGAGATATTGGATGTTTACAGACTCATTTTTGTAATCCGCACGGACTGCATCATCCTAAACACGTAACATCAGCCTATGATATGGCTCTGATTATGAAACGGGCCATGCAATTTGAGTTATTTAACCAGGTGATTCGATCCTCCGGTTCTGTCAGACCAGCAACACCCTACCAACCTTCTAGACCAATCGTACAGCATAATGGCATGGTAAATCCTAACAGCCGTCATTATTATCCTTATTGTCTAGGGGGGAAAACTGGGTATCATAGTCGTGCAAAACAAACCTTTGTTTGCGCTTCCCAAAAAAATGATCGTAAATTAATCGCTGTAGTCATGGGGTGTGAGAATAGTGCAGATAAATATAAGGATGCAGAGGCTTTGTTTGAAGCCGCCTTTCAAGAAAAAAAACAAACGCGTCAAGTGATGAAAAAAGAACAATTATTTATTCGCAAACTTGCTCAGGCGAATAAACCTATATGTGCTATGATGAATGAAGATTTAAATTTTAGTTATTACCCTTCTGAGAAACCTGTTATTCGTGCTTTTTTGCAATGGGAAGTTGATAAATTACCTTTGAAAAAAGGGGATATAGTGGGCTATGTTAAAGTCTTAGATGAACAGCAAACGGAACTGGTTAAACAACCTATATTTGTTCAAGAAGATATCCATATGCAGTGGCATTATAAGATTTTACATTTCTTTAAAAACTGGTTTTAACGCTTTATAAAGTTCTAATAATTCTAGATAAGTTAGCTCTTGTGGTCTCGCTGTTGATTTAAAGCCACATGTATCAAGAGCAGTTTCTAAAGCAGGTTTCGCGATCAATTCACTTAAAGAACTGGTTAGCATTTTTCTTCGCTGTGAAAAAGCAGTGCGATAAAATTTTTCAAAAGCTAAACATTCAGAGATTGGAAGCGGTAATTGCTTTTTGGGAATCATCTGGATGACCGCTGAATCTACCGAAGGGATAGGAAAAAAACTGTTTTTAGATACAGAAAACAGGGTTTTTACATCTGCATAGAATTGAGCAAAAACAGTAAGCGATCCATAATCTTTTTCATTTGTTTTAGCGCAGAGTCTTTTCGCAAATTCTTTTTGTACTAATAAAACGGCGCTATCGATTATATCCTGATGGTATAAAATTTTGGCTACAATTGCGGAAGAAATATGATAGGGAATATTAGCCACAATTTTAATCTTTTTACCTTTGCTCAAGTGGACAAGCTGAGAAAAATCAAAATCTAGGATATCGTCTTGAAATACAGTAATATTTGGCTGATTGGCTAATTGTGAAGCATAAAACTTATCTTTTTCGATCACGATGACATCTGAAGATCGTTGTAGCAAAAATGCGGTTAGAGCTCCTGGCCCTGGGCCGATTTCAACAAGGGTTTCATCATTTTGAATATCAGCTACACGAACAATCTTTTTTAAGATATTTTGATCGGTTAAAAAAACTTGGGATAGAGATTTTTTGGGTTTTCTATTATGAGCAGATAAAAAATCTTTTAGCTGCGAGGGTTTATATAGAGAAGACATTATTGCACTAAAAATGGTTGGAAATTTTCAGTGATCAGTGTTTGAAGAGGAGCATTATCGTAATTAAAACGTTGTTTTAGCCGAGTGACATATTCTTTTGTAGCAAGATTGAGCTCTTGGCTGATCATTTCTTCTTTGAGCTGTTTCGCCATCTCGTTAAAAGTAGGAGGCGTTTCAGTGCTATGATCTTTTAAATAAAAAATACGATAGACAACTTGATTAGAGGCTTTACTTTTTTGTTTTATTGGACAGCTAAAAGTATTTGGACTTAGCGTTTCTAAAACAGACTTATAATTTTTAGAAAGCTCTTCTTGGTTCATTTCAAATAGTTGTGAGAGCTGTATGGAACTACCGCTATATTCTTCTTGAATAGCTGGTAATTTTTTTTCGAGCACTTCAAGTTGTACATCAGACAGTTGTTTTTCTATTTTATTTGCGACATCATTTGCTTGTTTTTCATCATCACTACGAATAGAAATAATCTGATATTGCCATTTTTCTTTTGGTGGATTGGTCTCACAATAGGTTTTATAAGCACTTTTTATTCTTTCGGGAGTGATTTTTTGCAAGGCTTTGTGGTTAACAAAATGCCATTTCATTCTTTCTACCGTCATCTGTTTGCGCGTGATTTCTCGTGCATCTTGATAACTTAAATCTACCATAGCTAAATTTTCCAAAATATTTGGGCCAAACCGATTTTGCATTTCTTCTCTAACCTCTGCGTCAGAGACACTAATATTTTTTTCTTTAGCATCGGCTAAGATCAGCTCTCTTTGAACCATTTCATTTAACATAGGCTGCCAATTAGCCATGTAAAATTGGTATCTAGCTCCTTTAGATTTTCTTAGCTCGGGATTATGCCTGTAAAAAAATAAATCTAACTGTTTCATCAAATCGACAGTAGTGATGGTTTGCTCATTGACTTTTGCTAAAATTTTATTTGTCAGAGTAAAATTGAAGGATTTTTCAAATACCTCCATATCTACCTGATTTGCCGGGAGATAGGATATAAGAGCTGTGAGTGTAAGTAATATACTTAAAAGTCTTTTCATAATTTTTCTTTATTTTAACAGGTTAATATTAGCAGATTTTACGGTTTTTCTGAAAGAATCTTTAGCCCATCCAATGAGGTAAATTTTTTTTATCTATTCCAAAGTCTTATAGGAGCTCACCTATTATGGCTATTAGGCCCGGGATCGCCTGTTATTATTTGCCTAATGCTAAGCGAAGGAGCGATATGAAGAAATCTATGTGATGGCATTGTTTTAATATCATTATATGTTCGTTTTCTGTAATGGTGAATTCTTCTGACAACAGCTATAAAATGCAATAACAAAGGAATACCAATTGTACCACCCATAACTAATATTGATAATGATTGTCTCATTAAAAAAATTAGACCTGGTAGGCTGAGAAGATTTGTTATGAAAGGCATATAAGCAGCCCCTCTGCCGGCATGTAAATAAATGCTACGAAGAGACATCAGTGATGACAGAATAAATAACGATAAGGAAATGGTCATAAAGAAATAACTGGAGACTAATTTTATTGCATATGCACTAACAACAGCTATCTGGCCTATTGTACTCCAAAGATCATATTTAGCAGCGCAGATAGACAGCAAATTGTTTTGTGCTCGTTCATTCGTTTTATAACGCTCATGGGAACAATATTCATATAATTCTAAGCCCGGAGCTAAACAAAGCGCAGTATAATAGGATGCAGAATGAGCATCACTAGCCATCGCCACCTCCATCATTAACTTCAATGGTTTCATGACTACTACCAGGAATTGAAACAGGAGAGAGTCTAGAAACTTGCCCTAGGTCAAATCTACCTGGAGGAGATATTGTAACTGGTGGTTTGGTAACTATGTCTGCAGTTTCATACATTCTTTTTAATGTCATTAAAAGTTGTAGAGAAATCGTGCTTAAAGTAACCAATGCATAAATATGAGGAGAAACCCAAGGGGTAAATTTAGTATAAATAGCAAAAAAAGTACTGACCAATGAGATCAAGCTTAGCGCTAAAGACCAGTAGGGTCGTGATTGCTTTGGAGAAATTAAAACAGATGTAATTGTTGCAGCAAAAGAAATAACTGCTAGGGGAAATATTAAATGATGAAAAGCAGAAGTGACTTTTGTAAATAATTCATAAGCTATAAGCGCTACAGCACCTGCAGAACTATAGAATCTAGTTTTAGTTAAAAAAAGATCAGATAGCCAAGTTACAGTTCTTTGTGAGTGTTTGCCCGCATTGGTTAGGTTCCATAATTCAAGAACAGGAACAAGCATAAATCCCGTAGTAGTTCCAACTATTTTGGGTGCAGTAGTTCTTGAAGATACTGTTAGTCGAATTACTGGATTATTAGGAGATGGAGAATGTGTGGGTGTTGGAGGAAAAAGCGCGCCACCGCCAGAGCCGCCGCCACTGATTCCAAGCATGTCTGCTTCTGCTCTTCCAATATGGCTGCTTCCTACTTCATACGCGCCGTCTGCTGTTGCCATAACTCACCTCTCTTTTTTGATTAAAATTGGGCAAGATTATGAATAAAAAATAAAATTAATCAAATTATTTTTTTAGCGCAGCGATGAAAAATCCATCTTTGCCATTTTCAACTGGCAACCAGCTCTTAGAGAACAAAAGCTTTAGGTCATATTGTTTACAAAAATAAGCTATTTGTTCTTCGTTTTCTTCCTTGAAAACTGAACAGGTCATGTAATAAATAATGCTATTAGCATTTATATATGAAAGACTTTCGGCAAAAATAGACCGTTGCGTTTGAATAAGCGCTTTGAGGTTTTCTTTTGAAAATCGCCATTTCATATCAGGATTTCTTCTTAATGTGCCGGAGCCAGAGCAGGGGACATCTAATAGCAGGACATCAATCTTTTTTTGTAGTGCTTTTTTTTGTTTTTCACTGGTCACAAACTGTACATTAGTAATGCCTGCTCTTTTAAATCGCTTTTTGGCTTCAAGTAAGATAGGTGTTCTTATATCATGTAAAAAAAGCTGCCCTGTCTTATTTAATTGAGGAGCGATAGCTAGAGATTTACCCCCAGAGCCAGCACAATAATCTAAAATTAGATTTTTTGGACGAACTTGAATATAAGAACAAAGTTGTTGACTGCCTTCATCCTGTACTTCAAAAAAACCTGCCTTAAATTCTTCTAAAGTAAAAAAATTGACTCTTTTTTCAAAAATAATGGCATCAGGATTTTTTGAAGACTTTTTAACGGGATATTTTTTCACTAATTGTTCAAACAGTTCGTCTCTTGTTATCTTATAAGTGTTGGCGCGTATGCTAATAGGTGCTTGAGTATTGCTGGTAAGACAAAATGCGAGGACTTCTTTTTCTGAATAGGATTTTAATAAGGTCTCAATATATTCCTTGGGAAAACTTACTTTAGCAGACAGGGGTAGCGCATCATCTTTAATCATCTGAGTTATATTCGGTTGAATTTCATTAAAAAGTTCAATGCGTTTTTCCCAGTTGACGGGTTTATTAATGAAATAGTCCACCAAACCTTTCCAACGCATTAAAGCATAAGAAAAATCCGCGATACAGCGTCTATCTTTAGATCCAATATACCTATTTTTTCTAAAATATTTACTTAGAAAAACATCTATCGGATAAGATGTAGAGGCATAATCGGAAAAAAGTGATTCAATTATTTTTTTTCTTTTTTGTGTCAACATAATCAATAGTTTTAATAAAAGAAATAAAGTTTATAAAATTTTATTAAAAAATTCTAGATAAAAACATTTTGTTAAAAATGTTTATAATGTTTATATCGGAAATTGAACAAGGAATGATCTATGAGGGTTGTGCAAGCGATCCTGATCTGGATAGGAAGAATATTTATTAGTGCGCTTTTTATTCTGTCTGCTATCAATAAAGTTATTGACTGGCAAGCTACAGAAAGGGGGCTTGTTTCATTATTATGTGATTGGCATGTCTATGTATCGCATTTTCCGACATGGCAAAGCTTTTTTGGCATGGTCTTGCCCTGGGTACCCGCTTTATTGGTTATAGCAACTGTAATAGAATTGCTAGGAGGCCTACTTGTTTTACTGGGAATTAAACCTAGACTGGGTGCTTTTTTATTAATCATATTTTTTATTCCCTCAACAATACTGCTGCATCAGTTTTGGTTTTTAGATGGCATAAAAAAAGATATGCAAATGGTGATGTTTGTTAAAAACATTGCCATTCTTGGCGGGCTATTGTTTGTTTTGGCTTTTGGTGGTAAACTACCGCATAAAGAGACAATGCATGTTTCAGAGCCAACAGATCAAGACGACAATTTTTCATAAACCATATCTATTATATCTTGCTAGTTTTATCGTGATGGCCTTTGGGCAAAATGCTAGGGCAGCAGGATTAGGTTTTATTGCCTATTTAATGGGCACAGCCTTGTTTTGGGGATCACAATTAGAGTCTAGTTGTTTAAAAAAAATATTCAAAAATAGCTTTTTTTGGTTTTTATTTGTGCAGATGATTCAACTGTCGTGGATGGCGACTACGGCCTACCATGGGATTTTTATTCTTTTGGTATACGGCGTTTTATGTGCTCTTATGGCCATACAATTTGCATTGGTAACTCTGTTTTTATTGAGTCGAAAAACTATTTCATGGATGCATGGGCTTATAGCTACTTCATTTTGGATATTATTAGAATATTCAAGGCTCTTTTGGTTTAGTGGGTTTACATGGAACATGACGGGTTTATTTTTTGCGCATCACACCTTTCCATTACAATTAGCTTCTTGGATCGGAGTATATGGCCTTTCTTTTTGGTATATGCTGATGAATATACAAGCTTTAAATGCTCTGTTTTTAAGAAAAACAAAAGGGAGTGTTGCTAGCTGGTTAACACTAGCATTTATTCCTTATCTAGTAGGCTGGGGGCAGGTTTATTACCATGATAGCAAAATCAAGCAATCTTCTAAAACCAATGTTGTTTTAGTACAGACTTTTTTAAAACCACAAGAAAAGATATATTCTGCTAGCCAGCCGGAGAGTTTTATATCTCCATACTTACAATGGCATCAACTATTCCAGGCCATAAAAAAAGTAAAAGACCAGAAAATTGATTTGATTATTATGCCAGAATCTACGCTGCCTTATAATGCTTTTTTACCTATATATCGCATCCAAGAAATAGAAAAAATTTGGGATATCAATTTTTTACACGATAAGAAAAAGAGTCTGCCAAAACCTACTGATAACGGGGTCCCTATCAAAGTGAGTAATGCGTTTTTAGCGCAAGCATTAGCTAATTACTATCAAGCTAAGGTGATTATGGGGTTTGATGATCATGATGATCTATTTACCAAAAGCTATAATGCAGCGTTCTTATTTGATCCAGAAAAATCCATGCCAAAAAGATATATCAAACAAATCTTAGTCCCTTTAGCTGAATATTTTCCATTTGAATGGAGTAAAAAAATTGCCTATCAATTTGGCATTACAGGGTGTTTTTCTGCAGGCCCTAGTTCTAATGCTTTTGGCCTCAACCCTCCTGTAGGTCTTTCAATTTGCTATGAAGAAACTTTTTCTAATATTATGCGCAAAACCCGCCTTGCTGGGGCTGAGCTTTTTGTAAATATTTCTAATGATATTTGGTTTCCGAATTCTAAATTAGATAAGCAACATTTCGAACATGCAAGATTGCGTAGCGTTGAAAACGGTACACCGGCTGTTCGCTCATGTAACGGCGGTACGACTGTTGCCTTAGATGCTTTGGGAAGAATAGTAGCACAGATAAAAGATAATACAAAAACAGACAGTTTATTTGTTAGATTACCTAGATATCATTACCACACTTTTTATGAAAAAGTCGGAGACAGCTTTATTCTGATTATCTCTGGATTTTTTGTAGTTCTGTTTATGCTGAGAAGCTATTTTACAGCTCAAATACATCGCTATTTGGGTAGTAGCGGTATTAAATAGCGCTTGCTCTAAAAATTGCAGTAGGCTACTTTTTTAGCTATTAATTTTTCAAAATAATAGTTCTTGAGCTTAGGCGATATAGAGGTAATATTGACAACCATTTTTAACAATAATATTAAACAAAAAACGATAAAACAAGCGATACGTTTAGAAGGCAGGGGGCTTTTTACTGGTGAAGAAGTTACACTTGAATTACTGCCCGCTCCAATTAACTTTGGCATTCGATTTCAACGTACAGACGTTGAAAATGCACCGACCTTTAATGCAGATTTAAAGGCCGTACAAGGGACAGCAAGATGCACAATAATTGGAACATCAAAAGCAACAATTCAAACGGTAGAACATTTGCTTTCTGCTGTACATGCTTATCAAATCGATAACCTTTTAATTCGGGTAGATGGACCTGAAGTGCCTGTAGCGGATGGTAGTGCTTTAGCATTTGTGCAAATGATAGAAAAAGCGGGGATTCAAGAATTATCAGAAGAAAAAGAAAGTTATGCACTGGAAAATCCGGTATATTGGACGCAGGAGGCTGTTTCGCTTATTGCGCTGCCGGATGAACATTTTCGTATAAGTTATACACTACACTATCCCAACTCCGAAATTTTAAAAGCGCAGTTTTTTAGTTTTATACTGAATGCTAAATCCTATAAGGAACAGATAGCTCCTTGTCGGACATTTTCATTATATGAAGAGATCAAGCCCTTATTAGATAATCAAATGCTTCGCGGGGGTGGACTCAATAATGCTGTATTAATTAAGGATGAAAAAGTTATGAATCCAGAAGGCTTGCGTTTTCAAGAGGAAATGGCACGACATAAGATATTAGATTTAATTGGAGATTTATCTTTAATACGTAAAAAATTTAATGCTCATATCATTGCTATTCGTTCTGGTCACTCTTCAAATATATCATTTGCTAAAAAATTAAATGATGCACTTAAACAAGTAGCGTTGGTTTAATTTTTAAATGAAATTTTCTTGTTTATTTAATTTCTATCCTTTTTTTATGATGCTTAACCAAAAAATAATAGTCGATCTTTTGCCTAAAGCATGATAACGTATTTTTTATACAAAGAACATTAGGAAAGAGGCTAGATAAATACAATGAGTTCTGTGATTTTAGACCATAAGCAAATTGCTGAGATTCTTCCTCACCGCTATCCATTTTTATTGGTTGATCGCGTAATTCATCTTGATCTAGAAACGGGAGAAATCATTGCACTGAAAAATGTGTCAGTGAATGAAGAATTCTTTCAGGGACATTTTCCTGATGCACCTATTATGCCTGGAGTACTTATCCTAGAAGCTCTAGCGCAAGCGGGGGGTATTTTAGTGCATCAAAAGGGATATAATAAGAAAATTGCTGTTTTGCTAAATGTAACGCAAGCACGGTTTCGTAGACCGGTATTTCCAGGTGATGTTTTATATCTACATGTTAAGGTGCTTCATGTATCTCACAAGGGCGGTAAGATCGATGCAAAAGCCATGTGTAATGATAAGCTAGCCGTAGAAGCGCAGCTTAGTTTCGCCTTGGTAGAAAAACAGATGTTATAATGATAAAGAAAAATAAAGAAGGGCCTATGTCGAATATTCATCCTCAAGCTGTAATAGAATCAGGTGCTCGGATTGGTAAGAATGTCACGATAGAAGCTTTTGCTGTGGTCAAAGCGACAGTGACATTAAAAGATAATGTAACGATAAAATCTCATGCTTATATTGATGGATATACCACTATCGGCGAAGGGACAACGATATGGCCTGGCGCTAGTATCGGAACAAAAACACAAGATTTAAAATATAAAGGTGAAAAAACCTTTGTTAGAATAGGTAAGAATTGTGACATCAGAGAGTTCGCTACAATTAACTCATCCTGTCAGGAAAATTCTGTGGTCAGTGTAGGCGACAACTGTTTGATCATGGCCTATTGTCATATTGCACATAACTGCAGTGTGGGCAATCACGTGATTATGTCAAACAATGCCATGTTGGCAGGTCATGTAACCATTGATGATTTTGCTATTATCGGTGGGATGACACCTATCCATCAATTTTGCCGCATTGGAAAACATGCCATGGTAGGCGGATTTAGTAGAGTCCCACGGGATATTCCTCCTTACACAATTGGAGGGGGTACTCCTTATAAATTCGGGGGGATAAATCTTGTAGGATTAAAACGCAGGCAATTTTCTTTAGAAGTGCGTAAATATTTGGCGCAAGTATTTAAAATTACATATCGAATGAATCTGCATCTAGAAGAAGCCGTACAAAAAATTAAAGACACGATTCCTTTAATTGAAGAAGTTGAACATTGGATTGATTTTTGTCTGTCTTCTAAACGAGGATTACTGGGTTTGCAGGGAGTCACACAACAAGCTTTTGATGAAGAAGATCAATCTCTGCAAGAAGAGGAAGAAGAAGAAAAAATCTTGCTAGAGCAAAGCAATTAATGAAAATTATTTTTTTTGGTACCCCAGCCTTTGCAGCACATATTTTATCCTATCTTAACGATCAAAAAGTAGACATTGTCGCCATCGTTACTCAACCTGATAAAGAAAAAGGCCGCACATCAAAAAAAAATGTTAGTGTCAAAGACCTAGCACAAAAACAGCTACCACATATTCCTTTGTTTCAGCCTCAAAAAGCATCTGATTCGGCTTTTTTAGAAAAACTTAAATCATTTAATGCCGACTTATTTGTAGTGGTTGCTTACGGGAAAATTTTGAGTACCCAACTACTTGATATTCCTAAACTTGATACAATAAATGTTCATGCTTCTTTATTGCCAAAATATAGAGGTGCTGCCCCGATTCAAAGAGCTCTAATGAATGGTGATAAGAAAACAGGCATTACGATCATGAAAGTTGTCAAAGAATTAGATGCAGGAGATATTCTGGCCATTCAAGATCTAGAAATCAGCAACAGTATGGATGCTGGCGATCTTGAAAAAGCTTTATGTGAAATAGCCAAGCCACTATTACTTAAAGTAATTAAACAATTTAAAGATAATAAAGTATCGTATACTCCGCAGAATAATTCTCAGGCCACTTATGCACATAAAATAGATAAAGAAGATAGGTGGGTACATGTATTTCAAGATGCCCACTGCTTTTATAATCAAGTAAGGGGATTGTCTCCTTATCCTGGAGCATTTATTAAGCTATGTATTCAAGATCAATGTAAACAACTTCTTATAAAAAAATGTCATCCGATCAATCATCAAGCCCAGCCAGGCGAATTATTCGCTTATAATGGCCATCCTCTTTGTCTTGGTTGTGAAAAGGGGTCTATAGCCTTAGATATTGTCCAACCAGAGGGTAAAAAAGCGATGGATATCAAAGCCTTTATGGCCGGCATCAAGCAAGATATTAAACTTGTCCATCCCGAGACATAATCGTTTTATGACTGCCCGCGGGAAAACCCACCTCTTTAGGGGTGGGATGAGAGCGTCTTTTTTCTTGCATGCTACTTGCCGACATGTTACAACTCATACATGAAAATTGTAAGTCGATCATAATCATTTTTTAAAGCAGAGAACGGACGCTTACTACGACAGAAAAGAGAAAATCAACTACCACAAGACTAGCCAGCTTTTAACAGAGCTAAAAAACGACGAAAACTATGGCTGGCTAAAAGATGTGTCAAGCGTCACGCTCCAACAATCACTTAGAGACTTGGACAAAGCATTCACAAACTTTTTTTTCAGGGAGGGCCCGATATCCGAAATTCAAAAAGAGAAATGCAAAACAATCAGTTCGCTATGTTAAATCAGGATGTGTCTTCTCTAATGGAATTTTAAGGATTGCGAAAAACAAAGACCCTTTAGATGTCCGATGGTCAAGGCAATTTTCCGGCGATCCCACTTCTGTTACCATTTCGATGGATTGCTCGGGAAGGTATTTTGTTTCTTTTGCTATTGAAGAGGCGGTATATACTTTCCTAAAACTAGATAATGCTATTGGCGTAGATGTAGGGATTAAGGATGTTTGCGTAACATCGGACGGTTTTAGATCAGGCTCACCTCAATACACAAGAAAATATGAGGAAAAGCTAGCAAAACGACAAAAACAATTGTCTCGGTGTGTTAAAGGCTCGAAAAACAGAGCTAAAGCAAAATTAAAAGTGGCTAAAGTCCACGCAAAAATTTCAGATAGTCGCAACGATTTTAACAACAAGCTCACGACAAAGCTAATCAGCGAAAACCAAGCAATGGCAGTTGAGAGTCTTAATGTGAAAGGCATGCAGAAGAACAGGAAACTAGCTAAGTCCATATCTGACTCAAGCTGGAAGGATTTTTTTAGAAAGCTCAAATATAAAGCCGAATGGTACGGAAGAGAGCTTTTGGAAATTGACCGTTGGTTTCCTTCTTCTAAAAGATGCAGTTGTTGCGGTCATATCAATAATGCATTAAAGCTGAGTGATAGAATCTGGGGGTGTCCCTTGTGCAAGAAGAGACACGATAGGGGTATGAATGCGGCTAAAAATATTTTAACCGTCGGGCTGGCGGGGTTAGCCTTTGGAGAGAACGGAAGACTTGGCATCGAGAGTTCGATGCAAAGCTGTTCTCTGTGAATTAGGAATCCCATCGGCTTTAGCCGTGGGAGCTGTCAAGGGGTTTGTTTTACAAGAGTGAGGATTATATGGCTACTATACCTTCGGGATTGACTGTTGTTTGTAAGTCAGTTTCAGATATCTGTCCGAAAGTCTCTGCTGGAATTTGCCTTACAGGTGCTTCTATGAATTTTTGCGAAGGATTGGGTAAATTTAGTAAATATTATAGTCTGCTAAATAAAAAAGGATTGGCACTACTCGAGTCTGGTGCAAAAGTCTTTAATCAATGTTTTTTACATCTAGATGTGGTGGCAGTGGTTTCAGATCCTTTTGCTAATTTATCAAAAATTAAATTTTCTAAAATTCATAGAAGTCTTGTTAGATTTAGTAGATATTATTTTTCCGTTAATTCTTATTTACTTTGGCTATCAATGCCTTTTAGATTTTCTCGATGCAGTTGGATCGATGAATGCTTTTAGTGCATCAAAATTTAGTTTAAGCTGTGTAAATCAATTTTTTACTGCTGTTTTGGTAAATGGGTAGTAGGTCTATGCCTCTTTGTGAATGATTATCAATAATGTATTGTCAGAAATCGAACTTCTCAATAAACTATTTTTTCGTTTTAAAGGTTTATCGGAGAAATAATATATGGCTACAGGTCCATCGACAGTTACAAGAACTGTTTTTAACAGTAATGCTTACAAAGTGGCTTCAGAACTCTCACCCAAGGTATTGGGGGGAATTCGTTTTACCGGTCTTGGATGGCAATTTTTTGAAATTGCTGCTAAAACTGTACAATACTGGACCCCTGAGAGCACGGCTTTACTTGCCAATTTGAAAGAAGCTGCTAAGAAGTGGTCTGAATATTTCTTCCTATTAGATTTTATTTCTGTAGTAGGTGGGCCGGTAGAAGGCTATAGCGATGTACTGACATCTGCTGAGGATCTAACCAAAACAGATTTAACTCACAGCACCTACACAAGAAAATTTCAAAAATATTGCAAAGACTTGGTTGGCTTGATCAAAAGCGTGAGTAAATTAGCCGTGATCATCATGGGTAAACTAAAAGTAGTATTTACTTATGTAAAAATATACGCTCCTTTATTGGGGATTGCTTTTGCTGCAACTATATTTGTTACTGACATAGTTGGAAAAGGTATCAGTATGACCCATCAATGGCAAGACTGGGACAATGGAACTGAAGCAGAAAATAGTTTAACACATCATAAGTTTTGGGAAACGGGCTTAGAAGTAGCTGTAGCTGTAGTTCCAGGATTCTTATATTTAGTAAGCTGTGCGACCTTCTTACCCTTTGCTGCAATGATCCCCGCTCTAATGCTTAATTATCAAGCTTCTGTAATTTCTCACACAGTATATGCATTGGTTTTTGGATGGGGACTTCGCAATCAGTATGTAGATTCCGGGCTAAAACTAGAGCAACCGGTTGCGCCAGCACCCGCTGTCCCTGCAACGACATGAAGATAGGAAAAGTTGAAAAAATAACTTTATACCTATTTGGAGGTTTGACCCTATGTATGGGAATCTATGCATTTTATTCTCTCTACAGTTGATATATTAAAATATTTATTACTACACTGTTGTGATAATAATCATAATAAAATATATTTTAACAATATGGTTTTGATTGCTTTTAGAAGTTTTTTTATATAAAATATAAGTAGTAAAAAAGGATGTTATGGCTGGTATAGCAGTAGGGTCATATTCGGATAGAGCCCTGACAACAGGAAGCGAGTTTAGGTGGTATTCCGGGGTCTTTGGAAAGGCTACCGGCTGCGTCGAACATCTTTCTAAAATTTTCGTTCATAGCTGTAAACAATCAACAGATCCTACCGTCACCCTTGCAAGAGATGTTCTTACTGGACTAGGAGAAGGGTTTAATACTTTTAACGAAGTGGGTATTAAGAGTTTAAAAATATTTTTCGACCCAGCCCAAGAAGCTAAAAATATAGTTAAGATAGATAGAGAAGCTGAAGCAGCAGAAGCCACACAAGATTTTTCTGTAATGAGACAAAAAGCAGATTATGTACAAACCAGATGTATAAGATTATGTAAGCGTGTTGGCAAGTTATTTTATGCGATCTCGACCAATGAATGGGTCGTGGAAAGATGTGGTCGATTAGGTTTTGTAAAAGATATTACTAGTGTAATCAAGTCAGCCGACTTTATTTCATATAACTCACATTTGGTAAATTATAATTTTTCAAAGATATTGTCCAAAGAAGGAAAAGACTTTAGAAAATCACTTTGGGCATTTGCGTTTACTGCAGCTAGCATATCTATGTATGTCATTCCCTGGATCTTATACTTTTTCTCAATGACTACTTTTTTACCCTATGCTTCAGCAGCTGCTATCTTTTTAAAAGATGGCAGTATATATGAAATTTTTAAAGGCTTATCAAAAGCATTTGGTTTGCTTTCGTTTCATGGATATAGATTGATCGATTCAATATATAAAGCATTTTATGAAGGGGGACAATTTAAAGACCCTTTTATTATTCTGCTAAAATCTCTTCTTGAAATTTCTGCGATCTGCATGCCTTTAGTCCTGTATGCTGTAGTTGCACGAGGTTTTTGTCCTGCAAGCATGGCGCAAGGCGCAAAAACATTTTATGATTTCTACTATGATAAAGACGCCTTTAATAGCCATTGGATCTACAACTCTGTGCAGTTCATGCGTTGCGGCTTAGATCTATTAGTAAAAGACCCTACTTAATCAAATTTTTAAAATAATCCTAATATTTTTTTTACTTAGATTAAAATAATAGCTCTTGTTCTAAACGGAAACATTTTATATATTTTCTCTGCTATTTAGAAATTTTCATACATAAGATTTTGATTGAAGCAAATAGACCCATTTGCTAATCTTTTTTGTTTTATAGGCCTAAATAGCCGGCTGATATGGACTTAAATACCTACGTCTTATCGGTAATAAATTTTTAAAGGATACATCATGGATCAACTAAAGCTTATTGGAAAAAAATTGGGAATGACGCTTATTTTTGATGACAAAGGACAAGCGGTTCCTTGCTCGGTCATTCAGTTTGAGCCGAACTATGTCGTTCAAGTAAAAACAGATGAAGTTGATCAATATACGGCCATTCAATTAGGCGCAGTGGTTAAGAAAGAAAAAAGAGTAAAAAAGCCCCAAAAAAAACATTTTGAAAATGCAAAAACGCCTTTTTGTCGTTTTTTGAACGAATCAAGAGTTAATGATCCTGTTGCATATCAAGTGGGTCAGGAAATTAAGGGCGATTATTTTAATGAAGTACAGTTTGTCGATGTGCAAGCCGTTTCTAAAGGGAAAGGTTATCAGGGGGTAATGAAGCTACACGGATTTAAAGGGGGCCCAGCGGCTCACGGTTCTGGGTTTCATAGACATGCAGGATCAACTGGTATGCGCTCAACACCCGGACGCTGTCTTCCTGGTGGAAAAAGAGCTAGCCGTATGGGTGGCGAGACCAAAACAATTCAAAATTTAAAAGTGATTAAGTTAACTGACAAGGGCGTCATGCTTGTAAAGGGAGCGATTCCAGGCAACCGTGGCTCATTAGTTTACGTTACACCTGCTAAGAAAAAACAACAGACTAAAGCAGCTTAAGGAGTGAAAAAGTGGCTACGCTAAAGAAGTACGATATCCACGCTGAAAAAGTAGATGAGGTAGAGATTAAAGACAATCTACTTACAATGGAAGCGAATGGGCAAATGATTAAAGATTACATCGTTGCTCTTAGAGCGAATCAAAGACAATGGTCAGCCAGTTCAAAAAACAGAAGAGAAGTTGCTGGTACTTCTAAAAAACCTCACCCACAAAAAGGTACTGGTCGTGCTAGACAAGGGGAAATCACAGCCCCTCAATACCGTGGAGGTGGTGTGGTATTTGGTCCTAAACCTAAATTTGATCAACATGTCAAAGTAAATAAGAAAGAAAAGAGAAAAGCGATTCGTTTTTTATTTAGCTCAAAGATTAAAGAAGAAATGCTACATCTTTTAGCGAAGCAGCAAAAAGTTGAAAAAACAAAACAGATAGCCGATTTTATGTCCGCGCTTAATATGCAAAATAAGCGCGTTCTTTTTGTTGGCGGAGAATCAGAAAAAGAGTCCAACAAAGAAATTCATAGATGTTTAAGAAATATCCCTAAAGTGGAATTTGTATTGGTACAAAATGTAAACGGCTATGATTTAGCGGCATCGCAGCAGGTTGTTCTATTAGAATCAGCATATGAAGAATTTATGCAACTGTTAACAGACAAGGGTAAATAATCATGGATAAGAAAAATCCCTACGACATCATCAAGTGTAGACATATTACAGAAAAAGCAAGTGTTTTAGCGAATCTTGAACATAATGAAAACAATCCTTGTGTAAAGCGCTGCGACAAACCAAAACTTGTTTTTTTGGTAGATAAAAATGCAAACAAGCGTGAGATTGCTTGGGCGTTTGAAAAAATATTTCAAAGAAAAAAAGTTAAAGTCGCTCAGGTTAATACCATGTTAGTGAAGCCTAAAGTAAGGCGTCTTCGTGGCAGACCTGGAAAAACAGCTATTAAGAAAAAAGCTATTATTACCCTAGAGCCGGGCAATAGCATAGAAGCGAAATGATAAAGGACCAGTGATATGACAAAAAAGTTTCGACCTATTACTCCTAGTTTAAGAAAATTAGTCCTACCTTCTTTTGGTGAACTTTCCACTAAAAAGGGAGGCTGTAAAACTCTGATGGTTTCTAAAAAAAGAACAAACGGAAGAAATCATCATGGACATATTACTTGCCGACATAAAGGAGGGGGACATAAACAGAAATATCGCATTATCGATTTTAAAAGAGATAAAGAAAAGGTTCCTGCAAAAGTGGCGGCGATTGAATACGATCCATGCCGAACCGCATTTATTGCCTTGTTAAATTATGTAGATGGAGAAAAACGTTATATTTTGGCTCCTCAAGGATTAAAAGTAGGCGACACTGTTATGACTTCTAATGAGCCTCCTTATAAAGTAGGCTATTGCATGAAGTTAAAAGATATGCCTTTTGGTTCTACCATTCATAATATTGAATTATATCCAGGAAGAGGCGGAGCGCTTGTTAGATCAGCAGGGCTTTCTGCACAACTCCTGGCGAGAAGTGATGGTTATGCAACGATCAAAATGCCATCTGGTGAAGTGCGTATGATCAATGAGGATTGCAAAGCGACATTTGGAGCACTGACTAATGCTGAGAATAATTTAAGAGTGGAAGGAAAAGCGGGTCGTAATCGCTGGAAAGGGATTCGTCCAACTGTTAGAGGGGTAGCGATGAACCCTGTTGATCACCCACATGGTGGTGGTGAAGGTAGAGGTAAAGGAAATATCCCTCAAACCCCTTGGGCTATGTTTACTAAGGGTTATAAGACTAGAGTTAAATCTAAAACTAATAAGTGGATTGTAAAGAAACGTAAAGGCAAGAAATAAGGAGCGCTATGTCTAGATCACTGAAAAAAGGACCCTTTGTAGATCACCATCTTCTAGCTAAAGTAAAAAAGAGCAAGGATGAAGGTAGTAAAAAAAGCATTAAGACATGGTCTAGAAGATCAATGATTATTCCAGATATGATCGGCATGACATTTGATGTTCATAATGGAAAAAAATTTATTAGTGTTTTTGTATCTGAAAACATGATTGGGCATCGTTTAGGAGAGTTTGCTCCTACTAGAACCTTTAAAGGACATCCTTTAAAGAAAGCAGCACCAGCTGCTCCAGCCTCAGCTAAAGCATAAAGGAAGTAAAACATGCAGTTTGTGAAAGCGAAAACTAAATTTGTGAGAATCAGCCCTAGAAAAGCAAGACTTGCTGCAGGACTGATCAGAAAACGTCCTGTAGACAGCGCTATGCTGCAACTAAAATATAGTCCTTTAAAAGGGAGCAGATTATTGGCAAAGACATTAAAAAGTGCTATTGCTAATGCGCAAAGTCGTTTTGATCTAGATACGGACAAACTTCTAGTAGAAGAGGTTAGAGTTGATGCTGGACCGATATTAAAACGGTCTAAATCAAAAAATAAAGGGGGCAGAGTGCCTATTAACAAAAGAACTAGTCATTTTACAATCGTGCTATCGGCGCAGTAGAGAGGTAATTAAGTATGGGACAAAAGGGATCACCAACCGCATTTAGACTAATCATAAGAAAAAAATGGTTGTCCAATTGGTATGCAAATAAAGAAGAATTTGGCGCTTTGATCAAACAAGATCGTATGATTAGAAAATATTTACGTACGAAACCCGCACTCATCGGTTCTTCCAAGATCTCTATTAAGAGAATGAGTGGTAAGATCGAGGTGACTATCCATACAGCAAGACCCGGTCTAGTGATTGGGAAAAAAGGATCTGAAATCGACGTATTGAAAGAAGAGCTAAAAAAACTAACAGGCAGTGATGTTTGGATTGAAGTGGATGAGATTAAAAGACCTGATCTAGATGCACAACTTGTTGCAGATAACATTGCAAAACAGATTGCTAGACGTCTTCCATTTAGAAGAGTGTTGAAAAAAGCCATTCAGACAACTATGGATGCCGGAGCAGCTGGAATTAAAGTACAGATCTCAGGACGTATTGGTGGTTCTGAGATTGCAAGAAGTGAATGGTACAAAGAAGGACGGATTCCTCTTCATACTTTAAGAGCGGATATTGATTATGCTCGAGGTAGAGCAGAGACAACTTATGGTTCTATCGGTGTAAAAGTATGGATTAATAAAGGGGAAATTAACACATCTCAAGCGAAGGGAGCCTAAACTATGGTTATGATGCCATCGAGAACAAAACATCGCAAACAACAAAAAGGACAGTTTGCTGGGCTAACAAAAGGTGCTGCATTTGTAGAGTTTGGAGAGTTTGGCATACAAGCATTAGAACGTGGCTGGATAACTGCACAACAAATCGAAGCATGCAGGGTATCTATTACTAGATATTTTAGTCGTAAAGGACAGGTATGGATCCGCATTTTTCCTGACAAACCAGTAACAAGTAAGCCTGCTGAAACTCGTATGGGTAAAGGGAAAGGCGCTCCAAGTAAATGGGTAGCTGTTGTGCGTCCCGGAAGAGTGATGTTTGAAGTGGGTAATGTCACTAGAGAAGAAGCTCAAAAAGCACTGGGTGTTGCCGCAGGAAAATTGCCTATTAAAACACGATTTGTAGAAAGAATTCCTAGGGTTTAAGGAGATAAGATGACTAAAGCGAAAGAATTAAGAGACCAAACAGATGATCAATTAAGAATATTGATCGAAGATATCGATAAAGAAGTTTTTGAGATGCGCAGTGAGTTTGCGGCTAACCGTAAATTAGAACAACCCCATCTTATCAAAGCAAAGAAAAGAGATAAGGCAAGAGCGTTAACCATCTTATCCGAAAGAAAAAAAATTGTTGAAGAGTAAGGAAAACAAACATGAGTGAAAGGGCTTGTAGAAAAAGAATTTTAGAAGGAGAAGTGATCTCCGATAAACGAGAAAAGACAGTAACCGTCTCTGTGATACGCAAATTTCGTCATCCTCGTTATGAGAAATTAGTGGAAAGTCGCAAAACTTACCAAGCTCATGATGAGAGCGACCAACTTAAAGTTGGACAAAAGGTACGCATTGTAGAAACAAGGCCATTATCCAAAACAAAAAGATGGCGTGTATTAGAGACCGTTGGTCAGATGAGCAAATAAATGGGTGAAAAATGATTCAAGAAGAAACGCTGTTAGAAGTAGCAGATAATACCGGTGCTAAAAAAGTAAAATGTTTTCGTGTCTTAGGTGGATCAGGAAGACGTTATGCAGGTGTTGGTGATGTCGTGGTCGCTTCAGTTAAAGAAGCTGATCCTAAAGCTGCTATTAAAAAAGGGGAAATTGTTAAAGCGGTTATCGTGAGATCCAAATCTTACATCAAGCGTAAAGACGGATCTAAACTTCGTTTTTACGATAATAGCTGCGTAATTATCGATGATAAGCAAAACCCAAAAGGAACTCGTATCTTTGGCCCTGTTGCAAGAGAGGTTAGAGATAGCGGATACATTAAAATTAGTTCATTAGCCCCAGAAGTTATATAGGATAAAGCATGAATAAGTGGATAAGAAGTAAAGATAAAGTAGTGGTAATTACGGGAAATGACAAAGGGATTACTGGTGAAGTAATTGCTAAGAAAGATGATAGAGTGCTTGTTAAAGGAGCTAATATCCGTAAAAAGCACATGAAAAGAACCCAAAAAAACCAAAATGCTCAAATCGTTTCTTTTGAAGCCCCGATTCATATTTCAAATGTAAGATTATGTGATGAGGAAGGCAAGGCACTAAAAGTTCGTCTACGTGTGAACAAAGACAAGAGTAGAGATTTAGTCTACACCAAAAAAGGCAAAGACGTTGTTCTTAGAACGATAAAAAAAAGAGTTAAATAACCATGGCACAATCAAGATATCAAGAGAAATATAAACAAGAAGTTATTGAGGCGCTGAAAAAGAAATTTCCTGAAAAGAATGTAATGCAGCTGCCCAAATTGAAAAAAATTATTATTTCAATGGGTATTGCTGAAGCGACAAAAGATAAAAATGCCATGCAGCAACATATTGAAGAGCTGACGCTTTTATCAGGACAAAAGCCGATTGTTATCTTATCAAAGAAAGCGATTTCTAACTTTAAACTAAGGGAAAAACAACCGATTGGCTTGAAAGTGACTTTAAGAAAGAAAAGAATGTATGATTTCCTAGATCGTTTTTGCAACATTGTTACCCCTCGTATTAAAGACTTTAGAGGATTCCCATTAAAGGGAGATGGCAGTGGAAATTATTCCTTAGGATTGACAGATCAACAAGTCTTTCCTGAGATCAATTTAGATGACGTAAAACGGACACAAGGGATGAACATCACCTTTGTGACCTCAGCTGAAACCGATGAGGATTGTCGAGTATTATTAGAAATGTTCGGCTTTCCATTTAAAAGAAAAAAATAAATTTGTGGAGCTTAACCCATGGCATTTAATGATCCTATCGCAGAATTGTTAACTAAACTACGCAATGCGCAAAGAGCTGAGCATCGTTTTGTCGACATCTACTTAAGTAAAATTAAAAAAAATATTTTAGATATTTTAAAACAACAAGGGTTCATTGAGAATTATCTTCTCGATGAGCAAAGAAAAAAAATGCGTGTCTTTTTACGCTACAATAAGTCACGCAAACCCATTATCTCTGGTTTGAAAAGAGTGTCAAAACCTGGTTTGAGAAAGTATGTTGGTTGCAATGATATTCCTATGGTTTTAGGCGGTATCGGTATTGCGATTTTATCCACTTCTCAGGGCGTAATGGATGGTAAACAAGCCAGAGAGAAGCAAGTGGGTGGCGAACTCTTGTGTTACGTTTGGTAAAATGAGGAAAGGAAATGTCAAGACTATCAAAAATACCTATACCAATGCCTGATAAAACAGAATGTTCTTTAGGAAAAGATCATATTGTGACTGCAAAAGGTCCAATGGGTCAAGCAACTTTAGAATTGAATAAGGGAGTAACGATTGAAATCGAAGATAAGAAAATTTATTTAAAGCAAATCAATCCCAAATTATCCAAAGCTATGGTGGGGCTTAACTGGGCCTTAATAAGAAACCTAGTAGAAGGGGTATCAAAAGGTTTTGAAAAGCACTTAATGCTTATTGGGGTGGGATACAGAGCTGCCGTTTCTGGTAAGAATTTAGATTTAAAAGTAGGTCATTCACATCCGGTAGCGCTGCCGATTCCTGAAGGGATTAAAGTAAAAGTGGATAAGTCAGTAGATATTTTCGTATCTGGAATAAATAAACAAGCCGTTGGGCAATTTACTGCAGAGATTCGCGCAATAAGAAAACCTGAACCTTATAAAGGAAAAGGGATACGTTATAAAGATGAACATGTTAGAAAGAAAGCCGGTAAAGCGGCCAAAGCTGGCGCAGCAAAATAGGATAAGATCTCATGGAAAAGCATATTAAAAAAAGAGATGTAGCAAGACAAAGACGTAAGTGGCGTGTCGGGAATAAATATCACGGCTCATCTGATAAGCCACGTATCAGTATATTCAAATCTAATTCACATCTCTATGTTCAAATAATTAATGATGATGATCAAAAGACTTTGGTAGGACTAAGCACTCAATCCAAAGCCATGAAAGAAAAGAAATTAAATAAATGTTCTAAGCCAGCAGCAAAACTTTTAGGTGAATTGCTCGCTCAAGAAGCAAAAAAACAAAACATTACTCGCGTTGTATTTGACCGAGGAATTTATAAATTCCACGGTGTTATCGCTGAGATGGCTAATGCAGCACGCGAAGCTGGATTGCAGTTTTAACATTAGGTAGGACATGACAAAAGCAGAAGAGACCCAAAAAGAAAATAAATTTGAAGAAAAAGTACTATACATCAATCGCTGTGCCAAAGTAGTAAAAGGTGGTAGAAAATTTAGCTTTTCAGCATTGATTCTAGTCGGTGATGAAAATGGTCATATCGGCTATGGCTTTGCAAAAGCAAATGAAGTATCTGACGCCATCAAAAAGGGATCAGAGGCAGCTAAGAAAAATGTAATCAGTATCGTAAGAGAAGATCGCACAATCCCTCATGAGATTTGTGTTGAATGGGATGGAGCTGTTGTCTTGTTAAAACCTGCACCCGAAGGAACCGGTGTTATCGCTGGATCCAAAGTTCGTGCAGTATTAGAATTAGCCGGTATCAAAGATGTAGTAGCTAAAAGTCAGGGATCTAATAATCCCATTAACCAAGTCAAAGCTACATTTAAAGCGCTCAGCGAATTAAGAAATAAAGCAGAATGCTTAGCTGAAAGAGGATTATAAGATGAATTTATTATCTCAATTAAAAAACGTATCAAGACCAAAGAAAGCAGTACAACGCGTAGGTAGAGGTCCTGGATCTGGCCGAGGAAAAACTAGCTCTCGTGGTGAAAAAGGCCAAGGGTCTAGATCTGGTGCTAGAAGACGTTATACTTATGAAGGTGGTCAGATGCGTCTTTTTATGAAAACACCTACAAGAGGTTTTACTAGAGGGCGTTTTGCCAAAGAAAGCGTGATTGTTAATCTTTGTGATATTGAAAAGTTATATAACGATGGTGAAACCGTTAGCCCTGCTACGTTGGTAGAAAAAGGCTATAGTAAAAGAAAAGTCGCTGGAGGAGTGAAAATCTTATCCAAAGGCGAACTAAAGAAAAAAGTTAGCATTGAAGCTCATCAGTTTTCTGAGGGAGCTAAGCAAAAATTAGAAAAACAAAAAATTAGTTACAAGCTGATAAAAAACGCTTAAGATGATTCAGAGTATAAAAAAAATTTTAGCGCTTCCAACTTTGAAAAGTAAAATTATTTTTACTTTGATGGTTCTGGCTGTATGTAGATTAGGTGCTTTTATTCCTGTGCCTGGCATTAACTCTGAGATAGCAGTTAATCTGTTTAAATACAGTACGGGCGGAGGACAGAACCTATTTCAGCTGATGGATATGTTTTCCGGAGGAGCTTTTGCACACATGACTGTGATTGCTCTAGGCGTGATGCCTTATATATCCGCTTCTATCATTATGCAGCTATTAGTTGCATTAGTGCCATCATTACAAAGAGAAACAAAAGAAAATCCTGAAGCTGCTAAAAAAAAGATTGGTAGATGGACTCGTTTTGGCACCTTGCTACTTGCCGTATTTCAATCTACAGTTTACGCAAAATATGCGCTTGGCATCAATCAAACCTATCCTGGGATCATATCAAATGAATTATTAAGTATTACTGTTTTCTCTGTACCTATCTTTTTCTATTTATCTTTTGTCATCACAATGTCTGTTGGTACGATCCTATTGATGTGGCTTGGTGAACAGATCACAGAAAAGGGTATTGGCAATGGAGTTAGCTTAATAATTACTGTTGGAATTTTATCTTCACTTCCTAGTACAATAGGGGCCATTATAAAGCAGTTAAACCTATCATCCCAAGAGCCGGGGCAGCTGAGCTTGTCTTCGCTAGTGGTATTATGTGCAGTATTTATTTTAGTTGTCGTTGGAACCATTATGGTAATCCAAGGTCAGCGTAAGATACCCGTGCAGTATGCAAGAAGGACAGTAGGAAGAATGGATCAAAAAGCGCCTACTTCATTTATCCCGTTAAAAATTAATTATGCAGGGGTAATTCCAGTTATTTTTGCGGCTTCTGTGCTGATGTTCCCTGCAACGATAGGTCAGTTTTTAGGGTCTTCTTCCTGGATGGGTAAGATAGCCGGAACGTTAACACCAGGCAACTGGATTTATACAGGCATTTATGTTACATTTATCCTGTTTTTTACCTATTTTTGGACAGCAACCCAGTTTCATCCGGAGCAGATTGCTTCTGATATGAAAAAAAATGGGGCATTTATTCCTGGTATTAGGCAAGGAAAACCCACTCAAGATTTTCTTGAGTCCACAATGAACCGCATTACCTTAGTTGGGGGCGTGTTCTTAGCAGTAATTGCTATACTGCCTGTGATAGTGAGTAAATTACTATCGGTAGATGCAAGAATTAGCCATTTCTTTGGAGGCACCTCGCTTTTGATTTTAATCGGGGTAATCCTAGATACAGCTAAACAAGTAGAATCCCATCTATTGATGAAACGATATGATGGATTTATGAAAAAAAGAGTTAGCGAAACGTAAAATTTAAGGATTGAATACATGCCAAGAGTCATTGGAATAGACATACCAGATAATAAGAGACTAGAGATAAGTTTAACCTATATCTTTGGTATCGGTAGGACCTTAGCCAAAAAGCTTATTGCTTTGGCGAATTTAGATCCTAATATGAAAGCCAGAAATCTCACAGAAGATGATATTGCTAAGCTCAATTCACTATTACAATCTGAATTCGTTGTAGAAGGCGATTTGAGAAGACAGGTTCAAGGAAATATCAAGCGTTTAGTGAATATTCACAGCTATAGAGGTCTTAGACATCGTTTAAGTCTTCCCGTTAGAGGACAAAGAACAAGATCAAACGCTAGGACGAGAAAAGGTAAGAGAAAAACAATTGCTAATAAGAAAATCTAAGGTAAGGTGATTGCGTGGCAAAACAACAACAAGCAAAGAATAATAATGCAGCGGTAAAAAAACAGGCCGTTAGAACGAGAAAGAAATCTCAAAGATCCGTGCCCATGGGGATTGCCCATGTCGTGGCTACGTTTAATAATACCATCGTAACAATCACTGATTTATCCGGTAATGTGGTGTCATGGTCATCTGCCGGAAAAGCCAATTTTACCGGTTCTAGAAAATCTTCTGCTTTTGCTGGCACAGTAGCCGCTCAAACAGCAGGGAAAGAAGCGATGGCAGCGGGAATGAAAGAATGTGAAGTGAATTTAAAAGGACCTGGAGCAGGTAGAGAATCTGCAGTGAGAGGTTTGCAAAGTGCTGGACTTTCGATAACCATGATTAGAGATAAAACGCCCGTACCACATAACGGATGCAGACCCAGAAAAAGAAGACGGGTATAGTAAAAGATTACATTTAAAGAGGAGATAAAATTCACATGCCAGTAAAATATGGTAAGTTTGAAATGCCTGAGAAGATCAAAGTTGAAGATAAGACTCGCTCAGAAACGTTTACACGATTCATTGCAGAACCCTTTGAAAGGGGCTATGCCCATACGATAGGCAACGCTCTCAGACGTATTATGCTTACTTCTATGGAAGCGCCAGCGATTATTTCTGTTCGTATCGAAGGGGTATCCCATGAATACATGGCTGTTGAAGGAATTATTGAAGATATGACTCATATCATCTTAAATTTCAAAGGGGCTTTACTTAGAAAATTACCAAAAGATGACGTTCCTCATTCAAGAGAAGCTGTAACAATAAGCAAAACTCTGCAGATTACTCAAGACCAAATCGATGCAGGTGGTGGGGTACATGTTGTCGTATTAAAAGATATAATGGAAGGAACTGATTTTGAGGTTGTTAATCCAGAGCTTCCTATTTTTAGAGTGACAAAACCAATGACCAGAAGAATTGATGTGCGTATTGGTTTTGGCAGGGGATATGTTCCTAGTGAAAGGCATGATCAACAAGATAAAAAGTTAGATGAAATCATTATCGACTCTAGTTTTTCTCCTGTTCGTATTGTGAACTATTTTGTTGAAAACACTAGGGTAGGACAAGATACGGATTTTGATCGTCTGATCATCGATGTGACTACTGATGGAAGGATTTCACCGCAAGAAGCACTAACTTTCGCTACTCAGCTAGGTATTGCTCATCTTGGTGTCTTTGATCAGTTAAAAATCGAATCCATTACAATGGATAAAGAAGAAGAGCAAACAAATAAAGATAAAGATGAAATTTTACAGAAATTAGCGCTTAAAATTGATGAGATCGAACTTTCCGTTAGATCCACTAACTGTTTATCAGGAGCTGATATTGAAACCATTGGTGAATTGGTAGTTATGCCAGAAAGTGAAATGCTTAAATTTAGAAACTTTGGTAAGAAATCGCTAACAGAAATCAAGCAAAAACTAGCTGATATGGGGCTAAGCCTTGGCATGGACCTATCACGTTACGGTATTACTAGAGAAAATATTAAAAGTGTAATTGATAAATATTTAGAAGAAAAAGCAGGTGGGGATAAGCAATGAGACATCTGAAAAAAACATGTAAATTAGGACGTACCGGTGCTCATAAGCGCTGTATGATTGCTAATATGCTCAAATCTTTGATTATTAAAGGGCGTATTGAAACAACATTAGCTAAAGCCAAAGAGTTAAGACGTCATGCAGACAAGATGGTAACGATTGCTAAAAAAGAAAATATTTTAGCAGCCAAGCGTCAAGCTGCAGCTTATATGATGATTAGACATAATCCTCTCACCGCAAAAGAGAAAAAACAGGTAAAAAACAATAATTTTTCTTCATATAATGATGACAGAAAAGTGCTAGGACAACTGTTTGGCGAATTAGCTAATCGTTATAAAGAACGCAGCGGTGGCTATACAAGAATCATTAAAAAAGATTTTCGTGTTGGTGATGCTGCACCTATCTGTGTGATTGAATACGTTGAATAATACAACCTACAAAAGATCAATAAACAAGCAAGAGGGCTCATTAAGAAGCTATTTAAAAAACTTCTTAGTGAGTTTTTTATTTCAACTTTACTTTCACCATTTACTGATTTATGATGAAATATAGAAAAAAGTTTTAATGGGGAGGCAAGCGTGGCTCTAAGAATTGCAATCAATGGTTTTGGAAGAATTGGAAGACTGGTCTATCGCATTTTACATAAGATGAAAGATGTAGAAGTTGTAGCAATAAATGATCTTGTGCATCCAGATAATCTAGCATACCTTTTGAAATATGATACTGTACACGGCCGTTTTGCAGGAGAGGTGAAAGCCACAGCAGATGCGATTTCAGTGGATAATAAAACGACAAAAATCGTAGCGGAAAAAGACCCAGAAAAACTGCCATGGAAAGATTTGAAAATTGATTATGTAATTGAGTCTACTGGGCGTTTTACTAAACTTGAAGATGCAAAAAAACATCTTAAAGCTGGTGCTAAAAGAGTGGTGGTTTCTGCTCCTGGTAAAGATGGTATGCCCATGTTTGTCATGGGGGTAAACCATCAGAAATATGATCCTAAAAAAGATTTTGTTGTATCCAATGCTTCTTGTACAACCAATTGTTTAGCTCCATTAACAAAAGTATTATTGGATTATTTTGGTATTGAAGAAGGACTGATGACAACAGTGCATGCGCTGACAGCAACGCAATCCACTGTTGACGGGCCTACAAAAAAAGATTTTCGTGGCGGCCGTTGTGCTAGCTACAATATTATTCCTTCATCGACAGGAGCTGCCAAAGCGGTAGGCGTCTGTATCCCTGAAGTGAAAGGTAAATTAACTGGAATGGCTTTTAGAGTGCCTGTAGCAGACGTTTCAGCTGTTGATTTAACGGTTAGACTCTCCAAAGATACAACCTATGATGAAATTGCAGCAGTGATGAAAAAAGAATCTGAAGGCAAATTAAAAGGTATTTTAGCCTATACCGATGAAGATGTGGTGTCATCTGATTTTATTGGATGCAGCGCTTCTAGCATCTTTGATAAGCTTGCAGGAATTGGCCTTAGCAGCCGTTTTTATAAGCTTGTCTCTTGGTATGATAATGAATGGGGTTATTCCAATAGAATTGTCGATCTGGTAAAATATATGGCATCAAAGGAATAGCCAAGTAAATTATTAACTTTATAAAAAGAGAGTAGATAACTGTGCATTTTACAAGAGAACCTGTAGTAGAGACCGTGATTACTCCCAGAGAAGGCTCAAAACTGGTAGTACGAAGCAGCAAAGGCGTAGAGCAAGAAGATTATTACGTCGATGCAGTAGAAGTGGTTTCATTTGGTAATGCTCTTTTTTTTCGCTCAAAAGAAAAACCAAAAGCCTTTTTAGTACCTGTTAGCGATTATGAAGTGATCGAACTCAAAGAAACTCGAATGGTATTAAAAACAGCTGGTATTGAAAAATCGATTAAAATTGGAAGAGGAAAAGATAATAACAACAGATCCTCTTCAGAAGCAAAAGACGAAAAAGAAGATAACCAAAACGATAAAAAACGTGATAAAAAACGTTCTTCAAAACGAAGAAGAGATAAAGAGAAAAAAGAATCAAAATCCAAACAAGAAAATATGGCTGTAGAAGATCAAATGCCTTCTTCTTCTGTGATTAGGAAATTATTTCCACCGCCACCGATTTTGATTAAAGAAAAGCTGCTTAGAAGCAAAGCTAATGATGCTTTTGATGAAGAGATTGTTCCTGGAGAAGAAATTGAACAGGAAGAATTTGTAATTGATGAAAGCGCTACGCCATTTGCAGAAAAACCCTACACAGAAGAGTTTGAAAAAAGTACTTCTGATCCGGAAATGTTAGAAGCAAAAGAAGAAACGGCGATTAAATCTTCTGAACCTAAAGAAGAAGAACCTTCTCAAGAGTAATTCATAATAAACAGCCCATAGTTTTGGGCTGTTTATTCTATCTAATTTTAAATTTCATTTTTGTATTAAATTATTATTCTCTTTACTTAAATTAACTCGGGTTTGTTATAATTAGCTTCGTATTAATTTTTATCCTAATAAGGAGATAATAATGAAAAAACTATTTTCAGGATTAATATTATTAAGTTCTGCATTGTTTGGTTTTGAAAACGAAAATGCGTTTTCACAAATGCCAACAAGTGAAGATTTACCAAAACAAACAATGACAGAAAAGAAATTTGAAAGAAAAGCCTTTGGTTATGCTGCCATGACAGGTGTTTGGTTAAAAAGCCCTGTGATAGGAGTGCCAGCGGTTGGGGTTTCCAATAGATGGCATCGCATTGACGGACATAGTGCCTTTGCGTTGGATATTGATGGGATGTCTAGCATCTCTTCAAATATATTAACTCCTTCTGCTAAATATCTGTTCTACTTTAAAAAAACAGATAACTCTCCCTATTTAAGCGTTGGGCTAGGAAGTACCTTTAATCTGATGACCTATCATGGTACAGATTTTGAGGCGCTACCACATATTCCAGTTGCTTTGGGAATTCAGCAAGGCAGAATCTTTGCAGAAGCAGGAGCTAGCTATTATCCTGTAAACACTTCTGGTTGGTCACGAGATTTTTCGTTTAAAACAGCGAAAGATGACATCTTTCCAACAGCAAGATTCGGTTTTCAGTTCTAATTCATAAAACTGATTATTGTTAAGAGCTCAACCATTTCTAATATTTTAGAAGTGGTTGAGTAATATCATACAATCATTGCTTTTTATTTATTATAAAAAATAATTTACTAAGATTTGTTGGGGTTGAAATTAATTGATCTAATCTTGGATAATATATACGAAAAAATTAATTAAGGAGACTATTATGGCAGCAGCAACAGCAGGGCGTGGGGCTGGAGGGGTAAAACTTATGCAACCGATGCGTCTATGCGTAGATATAGATGGTCTGGATAAAGATGAGATTAGAGCGCATCAATATTATGGAACCACTTACTTTGGTCTTATGCGTGTATATTTTCAAATGATTTCGCAATTTATGTCAGTTTTAGCTCCCGAAGAGACGCTTTTTTCTTCAATAGCTCCAGAAGGATGGAGAGAAAGTAGGTTGGTTGAATTATTTAGTTATCAACTAGATGTCCGTGATGATGATCGGGTAGCGCATTCTGTTCAAATAATGGTTAGTGGTATGCCGATTGAAGAACTTGGGGATGAGGGCAGCGTTACTATGTATACACTACCGCATATTAAGAAAACTGCCACAGATGGAACTGTAACGGACATGCAAACTGTATCTAGATTGCAAGCTATTGTATTAGCTGCAAGAGTATTATCGATAAATCTACTGAGAGATGGCAGGGTGTTTAATCTATTATCCCTTTATTTTACTCCTCCTGCATTTTTAGCATTGATGCAGATGCCAGCAGCAGCCTCTTCGGCCACCGTGCAGGGTAGCTATCCAGATCAAGATGCGCTTAAACCAATATTAGTTGGAACAGGGGATCAAATGCGACCTAGCATAAAAACCATTAACATTAGAGGACTGAGTAGTGCATCATTAAATAGTGTAGCTGAAGCCATAGAAAAAGGCGGTAAGTGGACATTAAATCCAACGGTTAACAGAGAAGTAATAGTAGACATATCTAAAAATTTTGGTGCAGGTAAGGGGGGTAAGTTTTTATCAGCGGTGGATACATTATTCTGCCCTCCTGACGGTTTGGATGAAGCTACTTTATGTCGTTTAGAACAAACAGATATATCTTTGTACAATGAAGAGAATGAATTAGCTTTTACTTATCGAATCATTGTTGATGGTTTGCCTATAGATGTTATACGCGAAGATTCTGAGATTGTGGGTTATAGTGTAACTGATCCTTCAAGAAGTGAAGGCGAGTGTGGAAAAACCATTTTATTGCCTGATAGAAATTCAGCTATTATGACTGCAGCAAAAGTTGCTAGACTCAAAATAGTGTTTAACGCTTCAAGAGCGACTGCATTAATTGGTCGTATGTATTTAAATGCCAAACGTTCTGGTATTGATTTTGATGCACCCTTAAGTATAAGGGAGACTTCAGAGGCAAGTAATCGAGCCGCTAACACAAAAAAGCTCCAGCGTTTAATAGCTAGACAGGCACTACTGCTGGCTAAATCTAAGAGAGATGCAGCCGCTAAGAAGTAAGATAAATATTAAGTAGTTCAGGGGTTTATTCTGCTTGTTTTTCTTGAAACGAAATGAAAAAACCCCTACTATTTTTGGTTTTATTGCTCGGATGGTGGAATGGTAGACACAGAGGACTTAAAATCCTCTGGCTGAATAAGCCGTGCTGGTTCGAGTCCAGTTCCGAGCAATAATTTTTATTATTCGATGTTGTAACCAAGCTTTATAAAAACTTCTTTATGAGGCAATGATTCTTGTTTAATGTATTCACAAATCTTTGCTTTGAATTCTTGAGAGATGCCGTCTTGATTGGTATCAATATGATTCCCATGAAAATTGGTAATAGGGTCATATTGATTAAAATTATTGAAATGTAATTTTTTAGAATAAAAATCGATGACGTTTTGTTTGGAAAAATAGTGATTGATAGCTTGTTTATCTTTTTCTTTTACTAAAATGGCTGTCTTTTTCTCTATAGCATTAATGACGAGATCAAAATTCTCTAAAAAGTATTCATATTTTATAATATTATAGATAGCAGTCGATCCACATCGAGCAGGAGAATCGATGATAAAATGAGTATAAATGGGGCTGCAATATTGTTGGTTTCGCTGTTGATATACAGTTCTTAAATCGAATTCTGCATTGCAAATACAGGTTATTAACACCAAAAATGAAAAGGAAATCCGCATGAGTTGTTCTCTTGTGAAGAAATCATCTAATTTTAGTTAAACGTACTATCTTGCTGCAGCGAATATTTTCTGTCAAAAATCACTGTATAATTTTGTGGGTAAGGTATCCGTAGGTCCTAATTTGACTGTTGTTGCAATAATGTAATAGTAAATATTTTAATAATATATTTTTAATAAAAAATATGTTATTATTTATTTAATTTTTTAAATAATAACTAAAATAGGTAATTTATGGCTATTATAGTGCCTTTAATGCATTCATATAGAGCATTAAGCGCTGCTTTAGGAAGAAGCCCTGATGCAGAAGCTATTTATAATCAGTACCTTGAGTATTATAACCATGTGATCGGACTTATAGATGAGATAAACCACTGCTATCCAGCAGGTTCTGCTCCTGATAATGTACAAAAGGATTTAAGTGATTTAAGTACAATTCTAACAAATTTAGAGGCTATATATAACGCTGATTTTGAAGATAGCTCAACTACCTTAGATGATTTTATCAAAGAATGTGAATCCTTACTAGTTCAAGCCGATGCACTATATGTCGATGCTATGGGTGGCGGATTAGATATAAAAAATCAAATTAACCGTATCCTATCATCAGTGGTTAAATGGTCTACAGATGCAAAACAAACTCTATTGCAATATCAAGACCAGCTAGCTACTGATAATGATGCGTTAAGTTATTTACAAGGTGAAATTGCTCAGTTACAAGCTGAAATAGATAGCGTAGAAGATCCTCAGCTACGTGAAAAAGCGCAAGAAGATTTAAATCAGACGATAATCGTTTTAGTGCAAATGGAAGAACAGATCAGTAATGTAGGCGATTTGATGCAAGCAGAGCTTCTTGCAGTCGATAATTTGAGTAAAAAAGATGGTGTAATCGATCAATTACAACAATTGGCTGATATTCCGGAACCCACTGAAGATGATTTAACTCAAGCCCAAGTTTTGCAGGATTCTGTTAATCCTGTAAAAGAACAAATGAACGCTGTAGCGAATCTGTTTGATCAAATCAATAGTTCTATTAACCAAATTCAATCCGGTATTAGAAAAGTTAAATTAGACCTAAACCCTCTTCCCCCATCTGGTAATGGTGTCGAAGATGGAGCTTGGTATATTGATTGGACAATGTGGTTTGGATCAGCTCCCTTTCCTATTCCAGAAGGCGTTAATAATATAAACATGTTCGTGGGAACATTCGTTGAGAAAGATGGCCATCCTTCTATCGATGGTTTTGGGAATATGTCCTTAGATTTATTAGATGCTTTTGTCAAACAATGTCATGAACATGATCCGCCAATAAAAGTAAAAGTATCTGTTGGCGGCGGCGGCGGTGCGTACGATCATTGTTGGGATGCAATCACTGCTGAAAATGTCGAAGCATACGCCGATGGTATTGTGCAATTTTGTCATAATCATAATGTTGATGGCGTAGATTTCGATTATGAAACTTATGATTCACCTGAACAAGAAACGCTAGTAGGAACTTTGATTCGTTTATTCAAACAAAAAGACCCTGCTTTAGAAACTAGTTTATGTGCTAACGCTGGTTTTGATACCTGGGTTGGACATGTAAAAAATGTTTATGACGCATCCGTAGATCCGGATACAGGTAAATGCATGATTGATAGATATTATATCATGGCTTACTACAATTCTATCGAAGAGGAAAAAGTTTGGGTGAATCAGTGGGCTGATTGGCTTATGACAAATTATGATTATGCCCCAGAACAGGTTGCTGTTGGGATCGATGATTTTGATGCGCATGCTTATGATCCGGATGAAATGAAAGCGTGGGCAAGAAATATGGGATATAGTACCTGCCATTGGGCATATGATCCAGCTAGACCTTCGGTAAAACGAGCTTTATCTGCTAGAGAATTAGCTGTAAGAGAAGGATATGTTTTGGTGGATAGATTCTAAGTCAAATAATAGGTTTTGTACTAAGATCTATTGAAAACATGCATTTCATATGATAGTTTTATGAGAAATATTTTATAGGGTTCTCATGAAAGTCTTAGCATTTGCTGGTAGCCTTCGCAAAGGTTCTTATAATAAAAAAGTTTTAAAAACGGCTGTAGAAATCCTAAAACAATTAGGCGCAGAAGTTATCTCTATTGATCTCAAAGAATATCCTATTCCTTTATATGATGCCGATCTAGAAGCTGAAAAAGGGCTTCCTAAAAAAGCAAAAGAAATACGCGATATGATGCTACAAGCAGATCGAGTTTTAATCGTTACACCGGAATATAATGGCTCTTTGCCGGGCGTGTTAAAAAATGTTATCGACTGGTGTTCTAGAAATGAAGAAGGTAAGCCATCTTTGAAAGCATTTAAGGAAAAAACTTTTGCGATTATAAGCGCTTCTCCAGGTAAAGTGGGTGGTGCAAGATCTCTAAAAGATTTACATGATATTTTAGTACATATGGGTGCAAATGTTGTTGCTAAAACATTATCAGTTCCAGAAGTGGATAAAGTATTAGATGAAAAAGGAAAGTTTATACAAACGCACTTTATAGATAAAATTAAAGAAATAATGGCAGCTTTAATTGCTTGATAAAAAAGAATATAAAATTCTTTAACTTGCAAAAAGTGGCTATTAAGTGTATAACTGGCTCTAAGCAAATGTTTCTTGTACAAAGGAATGAGAATATGAACAAAATAGTATTATTATTAACTGGGTTATTTGTAGGAACTTTCGGGTTTTCTTTTGCAAAATCACAAGTAAATGCTGAAGCTCCTTCATCAGAAATGCAAGCAATAGTAGATTCTGAAAATAGTGATGCAGAAGTAGCTGCTGTAAAAGGAAAGCACCTTAATGAAGAAGGTGATGAGCTTGCAGAGTTAGATGACGCTGAGCAAGAACTTGAATTAGAACATGACGATGTTCGTTAAATAGCTTTATATTATTCTCCTATTTTGCCGATAAAGATTCTCTAATTTTTATCGGCATTTTTATTCGGCTATATATTTTGTGAGAGCTTCTTCATTTTTCCAGTTAACAGCTCTTGCGCCAGCTTTAGTGAGCATTTCTATGGCTGTTGTATTATCACTTTCTATTGCGAGATCTAATACTGTTTTTTCATCTTTATTTACTAGCTCAACCAAGGGCTTATAATCAAGGACTATGCTTAGCATTCTTTCATCGCCTAGTGCTAAATGCAGGGGAGTGTTTCCCTCTTTATTAGATTCATTTACATCTGCTTTTTCAGACAAAAGTTTTTCTACATTGTCGTAATCGTGTGCTTGGATAGCTTGATGAAGAGGAGGGGTTTCTAAAGGCTTATCTTCTTCTCTGAATGGTTTCCAGCCAAAGCCAATGCGTCTTATAAAGTGAGAATCCATGAATAGATCACGCTGTTTGAGCCATTCATATAAACTTTTATGTCCAACGAGATTATCTCTACCAGGTAATATTACAGGGAAAGCCTCATCATCTTCTTGAGTTCTAGAAAATATTTGGATTTTCCCCGAATAAATCTGAGCTCGGCTTACATCATCTGTGGATGTACCTGAATAACTTAAAGGAAGTCTGCAAGGAGCGCCGTCTATTCTTCGCATTGCAAATTGATTTAAAGAACCTCCTACAAGTTGCATGTTTTGTGATAGAAATTGAGCTTGTGTATCCATGACTATTCTCATCATATTTTCTTCATAACTAACATGGCCTTCAAGTGTTTTTAAATCATAGCTTGTATCGCGTCTAATTTTAGCAAAAAAACCATCCAATAATAAGAGTCCTCTACCCGGGGTAAGAAGATCGTATGCTTGAGCAAATGTACCAGTTGGATCTGTTAAATGACGAAAGGTCCAGCGCGATACTATCAAATCTACTTTGTTAGTTAAATCAAAACCTTCTCTTAATAATGCTGAAGAGATTTCTTCAATCTTGATAGCTCCCAAATCATATTGACGCCATGGTCCTAGTTCAGTTACTCGGTCTGATAAATTTTTTTCTCCTCTTAAGCTAATAATATGTACAGTAATTCCTTCAGGAATTTTTACTTCGTTGTTTAAAAACTCAACTACTCTTTTACTCCATTGAAAATTACCTGCTCCAATGTCCATAATCCAAAACTCTTTTTGAAAGGCCGGTGCTTCATGGATAATATAATAGATTAATGCAAATTCATTGATGGAACATAGACCGTAACATTCGGTTCCGGAAAAATACCATTCCTGTTTTGCATCAACTTTGGTTTCGAGGGCATCATAAACTGTATCGATATGCTCTTTCAGCCTATCTGATCTATCTCGCCAATCTAATGGTTTTGTAGCTCGAGACGGAGTTGTTGTAGCGCTTGCAGCGGCCATAGTTTTATTCCTTATCTTAATAAATTTTATTAATTTTTTATTCGGCTAATAATTTAGCTAAAGCTTCTCTATTTCCCCAGCGAACTTTCCTAGCACCAGCTTTAATAAGCGTTTCTATAGCGGCTGTATTATGACCATCAATTGCTAGATCTAATGCAGTTTTTCTATCTTTATTTTTTAAAGAAAATAAAGGGGTGTGTTCTAAAATTAGACTTAACGTTCTTTCATTGTCGATAGATAGATGAAGGGGAGTATTTCCATCGCTGTCAGATTCGTTTACATTTATACCTTCAGCTAACATAGTTGCTACGGTTTCATATTCATTAGCTCGAATAGCTTGGTGTAGCGGTGGATTTTCCAAAGCCTTATCCTTGTCGCGACAGGGCATCCAGACGTTATCATCGAATAACTCGTATGATCTTAACCACTCATATAATTCCTTATCACCGGTTACCTGCAGAGGTTTAGTAGGCTCAACGATAGGCTCATCATCCTCTTGGGGTTCTCTAGTAAAACACATTGCTCTACCTGAAGAGGCTTGATCGCCGAATTCTAGATCGGCATAGCTATTATAAGTCATAGGAAGGCTGCAGGGCGTATCATCAACTCTTTTGAGTAAAAAGTGATGCAAAGATCTTGAAGCTGTGTACCAACTTGATAAAAATAAAGCATGAGTATCCATTACTATTCTCATCATGGCCCCATTATCCTCGTACTCGCCTGGATCGATACCAGTGAAAAAGCCGTCTAACATCATGACACCACTTCCTGGTCTCAGCAAATTATAAGCTTGGATAAATGTTCCTGTAGGATCTGTTAAATGACGAAAGGTCCATTTGGATACTATCAAATCCACCTTGTTTGCTATATCAAATCCTTCTCGCAATAATTCTGAATCCAATTCTTCGATTTTAATAGCTCCCAAATCATAACAATTGCAACCCTCAGATCTTCGAACACGCTCTGATAAATTCTTTTCTCCACGTAGTCCAATGATATTAACGGTAATACCTTCTGGAAAAACTCCTGCAATAGAATGACTCCACTGAAAATCACCCGCACCGATATCTATAATCCAAAATTCTTTTTGAGAAGCTGGGGCTTCTTTAATCATCGTACGGATAAAATCCAACTCATTAATGCTGCATAAGCCATATTCATGTGAACCTTGATACAGCCATTCTTTTGAATTTGACCTAGAGGAAAGGGTGTTAAAACAACGATCAATATGACGTTTAGTGTCGTCAGATCTATCGTGCCAGTCTAATGGTTTTGTCGCAGCAGCAACAGCTTCAGCAGATGCAGCCATGATTACTCCTTTTATTAAATTTTATTCATCTAATATTTTGGCTAAAATTTCTTTATGATCCCAATTAACTTTCCTAGCGCCAGCCTTGATAAGCATTTCTCTAGCAGAGGTATTATCAGTATCTAGGGTCAGGTCCAATGCTGTATTTTCATCTTTGTCTCTAAGAGTATGAAGAGGATCGTGAGAAAGGACTAAGCTAAGCATTCTATCATCACTTACAGCTAGATGAAGCGCAGTAGAGCCATCGCTATTCGATTCGTTTATATTCGCACCTTCGGTTAATAGGGCTTCTACACGATTATAATCACTTGCTTGGATAGCTTGATGAAGGGGAGGGTTTTCTAAACCTTTGTCTTTAGCACGGCATGCTGTCCAAATCATTTTATTGAATAATCCATTGCTTCTTAACCATTCATATAACGATTTATCACCTGTTGTCTGATAGAATCGGCGGGGTAATACAATTGGTTCATCTTCTTCTTGAGGAGTTCTAACAAATTTTATTATCTTTCCAGCCGAAGCTTGATAACTGTGTGAAGGAATTGTGCGTACATTGGAATATCTAAGAGGAAGGGCGCATGGCGTATCATCCACTCTTTTAATTAAGAAATGATTCATAGATCTTCCTGCAGTATAACATCTGGATAAAAATAGAGCATGGGTATCCATTATGATTCTCATCATAGCGCGATTATCTTCATATTCATCTTGGTTTAGACGGATGATAGAAAAAAAGCCATCCAATGCCATCATTCCACTACCCGGTCTGAGCAGATTAAAAGCTTGAATAAATGTTCCTGTAGGATCAGTTAAGTGTCGAAAAGTCCATCTAGATACAATTAAATCCACTTTATTTATTAAATCAAAACGTTCTGATAATTCAGAAGACAGCTCTTCAATTTTAATTCCACCGAGATTATATCGTTGGCAACGGCCTAATTTAATAGTGTGCTCTTCTAGGTCACGTTCCCCACGCAATCCTACAAGGTGAATAGTAATGTCATCAGGCAAATCTGTTGCCTTTCCTAAGCGTTCTGCAACATTAAGAGTCCATTGAAAATCACCGGCTCCAATATCCATAATCCAAAACTTTTTTTGGGAAGTAGGGGCTTCTTGAATGATCTTTCTAATCAATTTAATTTCATTGATTCCGCATAGACCATAATTTTCACCACCCGAATATAGCCATTCTTTTGAACTCTTATCAGCGGATATTTTTCGAAAAGTAGTTTCAATATGTGCTTTCACACTAGCCGGTCTATCATGCCAATCTAATGGTTTTGTCGCAGCAGCAACAGCTTCAGCAGATGCAGCCATAATTATTTTCCCTGATATTATTGCAATATTTTAACACAACTCTAGTTATTTTATAAACGTAATAAATTTTATTTTAATAACATGAAATAATCTGATGATTAAAATAATATTTACATAGTCTTTTATAAAGAATTTATTCTAAATTGAAACCTTTTCATTATTTTGAAAAAAAAAATTTCAATTTATCTAAAAAGGACTTCTTTTTGGGATGATTGGCAGGAGTTTCTAGCTCATTAAAAGAGCGTAAAAGTTCCTTTTGCTTTTCTGATAATTTTACAGGCGTTTCAACAAAGATACGTACTAAAAAATCACCTTTCCCTTGGCCGTGCACATTAGGAAATCCTTTGCCTTTGATGCGTAGGATTTTGCCTGTTTGTGTGCCTTCTGGGATAGTAATGCGTGATTTTTCTTTAGCAGGTGTGAAGACTTCTTTTTTACAACCAAGCGCAGCTTCAGCAAAAGTAATGGGCAGATCAAAGTAGATGTCATCGCCTTCTCTTGAAAACGTGTCACTAGGTTCTACGTCGATGATTACATATAAATCTCCTGGAGGACCACCGTTTTCTCCGGCGTCACCATAACCGCTCATACGGAGTCTCATGCCATTATCTACACCAGCAGGAATATGGATTTTAACGCGTTGTTTTTGTTTAACTTTTCCAAGCCCATGACAAGTATCGCAAGGATCTGTGATAATCGATCCATGTCCCTGACATTGTGGACAAGTAGAAGACATAGAGAAAAATCCCCTGGTTTGAAAAACTTGTCCCTGTCCATGACATTGTGGGCAGGTTTTTACACTATTTGCGGATTTAGCTCCTGTTCCATGACAGGTATCACAAGTATGATAGTTGGTGATGTAAATTTCTTTATCAAGACCCGTGACAGCTTCTTCAAAAGAGATGGAAAGAGCAACTTTTTTGCTGGCGCCTTTTTGTGCGTAATGACCCTGACTACCACCACCGCCGCCGCCAAAGAAAGATTCAAAAATAGAATCACCGCCACCGCCACCACCAAAAGCCCCCATAAAGGTGCGCAGCGCTTCTTCCATGGAAGAAAAACCGCCGCCGCCAGGACCACCGCCCATACCGCCTTTTAGGGCATCCGCGCCGTATTGATCATAAATATTGCGTTTTTTTTCATCGCTCAATACTTCATAAGCTTCAGAAACTTCTTTGAATTTTTCTGCAGCATTTGGATCTTCTTTATTTCTATCTGGATGATATTTGAGCGCTTTTTTACGATAAGCTTTTTTGATTTCGTCTTTGGTAGCTGTTTTAGGAACGTCTAATATTTGATAATAATCTGTCATGATAAAAGTTTATATTTTTTGCTACACCTATATTAATAAAAAAACACTTTCTTTCAAAGTGTTTTTAGCAAATAAGGGGTTTGGTTGCTAATCTTGCTTAGATTATCTTTGTTTTTTTGCGACAGTCTTTGCGCGTTTTCTAGCAGCTTTTGATTTGGCTCTTTTCTTTACAGAAGGTTTGTCGTAGAAACGATGAGCTTTAGCAGCTTTCATGATACCTTCTTTATCAAGTTTTTTCTTTAGCGCTCTAAGAGCTTTATCAATCGGTTCTCCAATACGTACTTTTACATTTGGCACGCTAGTTCTCCTAAGGTGAGTTATTGTCCCATCATCATATAAAAATTGTTCGTTATTCTTCAATAGGCTTTAAATAATACGGAGAAATTTTCTCAGGTGAACTAACATCTTTTTTTAAAATTTTATGCTCTAAATAGCTTATGAGCCTATTTTCTGATAATTTCGCTTCATTGAATGCTAAATGAGGATATTTTGGCTCTAAAGAGTCTTTGTGAGGGGTAAAGATAGGTAATTTTTGAATAGCAGAGCCATCCGATTGAAAGGGGATAGAATTAAAATTATCTTTATATTGTTTCAATAGATATACCCCCCCATTTCTCGCATCAAAAGCGCTGTAATACTCATCATAGCGGCCCCTTTGATCTGCATACCCTATCAAACTGCAATAGGTGATTAGAGGGCGTTTTAGAGCGAAAGCAAGGGCGTTAGCTACGCTAATCCCTGCTCGAATCCCAGTAAAGGATCCTGGACCTGCTCCAGCACAAATAGCGTCCAAATCTTTTAGTAAAACATTATTTGAATTTAGAAAAATATCTAGCTTAGCTACTAAATCTTTTGAGAGGATAAGCTCATCTAAATATTCCACCACAACTGGTCGATCAGGCCCTGTAATCATAAAATATTGCGGGCTTGTTGCTGTGTCTATAATTAAAAGTTTTTTTCTTAAAGTTTGGTTTGACATCGCACATCTTTTTCTGACACTGTAAAAGTATAGCCTAAAGCGTTAATTATGCCAAAGGGTAGCCTTGCGCATTTTATGTAGAGCTGATAAGCTTTTTTCTTTTTAGAAAGTATTTTTTGAGGATTATTTTGGACGAAGAAGAAAAAAATAATAAACAGAGCATGAAAGCGATTCCTGTAGATGAGGAAGTGATTGGCAGTAACGATAAACCATCAAAGACTGCGCAGATCCCTTATCCCGATGATATTTATATTTTACCACTAACCAGAAGACCCTTTTTCCCCGGTATGGCTGCTCCTATTGTCATTGAACCTGGAGCCTATTATGAAGTGTTGAAAAAAGTTGCCAAAACAGATCATAAATGCATGGGGCTTTTTCTTACTAAAAAAGAAGAAGTGGATATTTACAAGATTTCTGTAAAGGATCTGTATAACGTAGGGATCATCGCAAGGATTTTAAGAATTATTCCTCTTGAACAAGGAGGCGCTCAAGTAGTCCTTAGCATGGAAAAAAGAGTTTCTATTCAAGAAAAGCTTGAAGGGGAAGGGCTATTTGCTAAAGTCGAATATCACGATGATCCTCCATTAGACAAACTCAGTAAAGAACTCAAAGCGTATTCGATTAGTATCATCACAACGATTAAAGAATTATTAAAACTCAATCCGCTTTTCAAAGAGGAATTGCAAATCTTTTTGGGCCATTCCGATTTTACCGAGCCCGGCAAATTAGCAGATTTTGCTGTGGCATTAACAACTGCAAGTCGTGAAGAGCTGCAAGATGTGCTGTCTTCTTTCGATCTACAGCAACGTATTGATAAAGCGCTCTTATTGTTAAGAAAAGAATTAGATCTTAGTAAATTACAAAGCGCGATTAATCAACGTATTGAAGCTACAATTTCTAAAGCACAAAGAGAATTTTTCCTAAGAGAGCAGCTCAAAGCGATCAAAAAAGAACTCGGCATGGAAAAAGATGATAAGACCGTCGATGCAGAGAAATTTGAAGAACGTATGAAAGTGCGAAAAATTCCTCAAGAAGTGCATAAAGTGATTACTGAGGAAATGGAAAAACTAAGCTCATTAGAAATGCAATCGGCTGAATACGGTGTATGTAGAAATTATCTAGAATGGTTAACCATTGTCCCTTGGGGGATGTTCAGTAAAGAATCCAACAATATCAGTAAAGCACAGGAAATTTTAGAAGAAGACCATTACGGATTAAAAGATATTAAAGAACGTATCTTGGAATTTATTGGAGTAGGAAAATTATCTGGTGGAGTGAAAGGAAGCATCATTTGTTTAGTAGGACCGCCAGGAGTTGGTAAAACAAGTATTGGAAAAAGTGTAGCGAGAGCTTTGGATCGAAAATTTTATCGTTTTTCTGTTGGCGGTATGCGCGATGAAGCAGAGATCAAAGGGCATAGAAGAACTTATATTGGCGCTATGCCAGGTAAGATGATCCAGGCTTTAAAACAAACTGAGACGATGAATCCTGTAATCATGATTGATGAAATTGATAAGATGGGAGCTTCTTATCATGGAGATCCCGCTTCTGCTTTATTAGAGGTATTAGATCCTGAACAAAACAAAGATTTTCATGATCATTATTTAGATGTAGGATGTGATCTTTCCAATGTCTTATTCATTGTAACCGCAAACGTGCTAGATACGATCCCAGAACCATTAAAAGACCGTATGGAAGTAATGAGACTTTCAGGTTATATCCAAACAGAAAAAATTGAGATAGCAACCAAGTATTTGGTTCCAAGGAACCGAAAGAGAATGGGACTAAGAGCAAAAGATATTCAGTTTTCTAAAGGGGCATTAGCACAAATAGCAGATGGATATGCAAGAGAAGCAGGGGTAAGATCTTTAGAGAATAATATCAAGAAGATTTTGAGAAAAGTTGCTCTTGAAGTAGCCAAAGAAAAAGAGAAGAAAAAACCGAACATAGAAAAAACCATTGTTACTGAAAGTAATCTTGCTAAATATCTTGGTAAACCCATCTTTACTTCCGATCTTTTCTACGAAAAATTACCCGCAGGGGTTTGTATGGGTCTTGCTTGGACATCGATGGGCGGTGCTACACTTTATGTCGAAGCAATCCAAAGCAGCGCTGAAAAAACGGAGATGAAACTCACCGGACAAGCAGGCGATGTGATGAAAGAATCTTCACAAATTGCCTGGAGCTTTTTACATTCTCAAGTAGAGCGCTATGCACCGAATAAAAAGTTTTTTCCGAAAACGCAAGTACACTTACACATTCCTGAAGGAGCGACGCCTAAGGACGGTCCTTCTGCTGGAATAACTATGGTCACTGCAATACTATCTTTATTATTGGACGAACCGGTAATAGATCATCTGGCTATGACCGGTGAGGTGACATTGACAGGAAGAGTATTGCCAATCGGTGGTGTGAAAGAAAAATTAATTGCGGCCAGACGCTCAAAAGTAAAAATCTTAATTTTCCCCCAAAATAATTTAAGAGATTATGAAGAGCTGCCGGAATATCTTAAAAAAGGATTAAAAGTGCATTTTGTTTCTCATTATGATGAAGTATACAAAATCGCTTGGCCAAAAAGGAAGTTACATGGATCAAAGTTGGAAGGACAAAAGCCTAGAAAAAATCGTAAGCCCCGAAAAACTAAAGGAAAAAGTCCAAGAAATAAGAAAAAAAAATAAAACGATCGCAACCAGTAATGGATCTTACGATATTCTTCATGCCGGTCATTTAGAAATTATTTATCAAGCATCCAAACAAGCGGATGTGTTGATTGTAGCGCTCAATAGTGATGAATCTATAAAGAGATATAAAAATCCTCTTAGACCGATTGTTCCTTTAGAATATCGTATGCAAATGATGAGCGCTTTATCCTTTGTAGATTATGTCACCTGGTTTGATGAAATAGATCCCAGACAGATCTTACAGATTATTAAACCAGATGTCCATGTGATCGGTATAGAATATAAAGACCGATGTGTAGAAGAACCATTAGTAGTAGAAAATGGAGGAAAAATGTTTTTTGTTAATAGGGTAGGCTCCTTATCTACTACTGAATTAGTAAATAAGATAAGACAATGCGTATAATAGGAAGTTTTGATCAGCAATTTTTAGCTAGAAAATTTTCACTGTTTTTAAGTGAAAATCATATCGATAATACTTTAGATGCTCAGCTGGGGGATCATGGGAAATTTACCTACAGCATTTGGGTACATGACGAAGATAATATTGAAAAAGCAGCGACTTATTTCGAAAAATTTAAGAAAAATCCCGATAGTTCAGAGTTTAATGTCTCTTTAAAAAACATGTTGGAATCAAAAGCCTATGAATCCGCACCTCCCCCTCAAGAAGAAGCGCAAGAAAATAATAATGATGTTTCTACACTTGCTAGACTAAAGCGGATTAAGCCAACCAATCAGCGCGAATCTATTACAAGAGGATTTCCAATCACTTGGATTGTCTTTTTTATTTGCGCTATAGTTTATATATCGAATTTTTATCAAGAGCATGCCTATCAAAAGCAAAATGGTGTAAGAACGTTTGTAACACCTGTGCAATATTACATGATGTTTGATGCTCCGGTGTTATTAATCAAATTAACACAGTTTGTAAAAGAAAATCATATTGATCTGTCTAAGCAAAAAGAAATCTCTTTAGAATACCAACAGCAAATCGAGCAGATCATGAAATCACATTATTGGCGTGGCATTTATGAGGTGCTTCTCAATAAGTGGAATAAAACAACGAAGGACTATGATTTTTCTGCATCGATGTTTGTAAAGATCAGAGAAGGACAAATCTGGCGGCTTTTAACTCCTGCATTTTTACATATCAGTTTTTTCCATATCTTATTCAATATGTTATGGCTATTTTTCCTAGGCAAGCAATTAGAAGCGAGATTATCTGCTTTTCGATACCTAGTGTTTATTGTCATCGTAGCTATTTTTACTAACGTACTGCAATATTTAATGAGCGGTCCTTACTTTTTAGGTTACTCAGGGGTTGTCATGGGTATGGCAGGATTTACTTGGATGCGACAAAGAGAAGCGCCGTGGGAAGGTTATCCTTTGCCTAGAGCTACTGTTATCTTTTTAGCTTTTTATGTGATAGCAATGCTTGCAATACAGCTATTTTCTTTTTTCACAGAGCTATCAGGAAAACAATTAATCACTTTTCCAATAGCAAATACAGCTCACATATCTGGAGCAATTTTAGGTATTATTTTAGGTAAATGGTCCTTCTTTGCATGGAGGCCCAATGAGCATTAAAGATGTAGTGATCTTGGGCTGTTCATCACAACAACCCACAAGACATAGAAATCATGGCGCTTATCTTATTCGCTGGAATAATGAAGGCCTCTTATTTGATCCAGGAGAAGGAACGCAAAGACAATTTATCTTTGCTGACATTGCCCCTCCTGTGGTGACTAGGATGTTTATTAGCCATTTTCATGGTGATCATTGTCTGGGGCTTGGATCAATGCTTATGCGGCTTAACTTGGATAAAATCAATCATCCTGTGAAATGTTATTATCCAGCTAGTGGCAAGAAAAATTTCGATCGCCTTCGTTATGGCTGTATCTATCATGAAACCATAAAAGTAACGGAATATCCCGTAACTTCTGCAGGGGTAGTTACACAAGATGATACATTCACTGTAGAAGCGGTTTTTTTAGATCATGGCGTGGACAATCTAGGCTGGAGAATCACAGAAAAAGATCGTGTCAAATTTGATAAAGCTAAGCTTAAAAAACTAGGTGTCGATGGGCCTTTAGTTAAAAAATTGCAGCAAGAAGGTAAGCTAAAAATACATGATAAGATAGTCTCTTTAGAAGAAGTGAGCTGGGTACAAAAAGGCAATAGCATTGCCGTAGTGCTAGATTCAAAACCCTGCGCAGCGGCTTTGCATGCAGCGAGAAATGCCAAAATCCTAATCTGTGAGAGTACTTTTTTAGAAGAGCATAAGGATCTTGCTAATAAATATATGCACATGACAGCTAAGCAGGCAGCTGCTTTAGCAGCAGAAGCGAATGTAGAGCTATTGATACTGACACATTTTTCAGCTAGGTATAGAGATCTTTCTTTGTTTGAAAAAGAAGCTAAAGAAATTTTTCCTAATACAGTTGTTGCAGAGGATCTAAAGCGAATAGATTTTCCTAAATAAACCATCACCTTTATAATCAATAGGTTGCGTTTAATTGACCATGTATTTAGCATAAAATAAGGAAGTCTTATCCATATATTTTATATAAAACAAGGATAGTAAATCCATGATTTTTGACAAAATTATGGATTTGTGCTATTGTAATCATTAAAAGGAAATCCCTACATGTTAGAGCGATTTTATAAATTAGATAGATATATACACCCCAATAAGGTCTTAATTCTTTACGGTCCCCGAAGAGTAGGAAAAACTACCTTATTAACGAATTTTTTGAAAAAGACCCCCTTGAAATATCGATTAGATTCTGGCGATAACATTCGCATACAACAGGTATTGTCTTCTCAGGATTTTAAACTTATTAAGGAATATGCAGAAGGGTATGAGTTGATAGCCATTGATGAAGCCCAAGAAATACCTAATATTGGAAAAGGTTTAAAAATTTTAGTCGATGAGATGCCTAATCTTACAGTTATCGCAACCGGATCTTCTTCTTTTCATATTTCTCAACAAACCGGGGAACCTTTAACAGGACGAAAGAATACACTCACGTTGTTTCCATTCGCGCAATTGGAGTTGAAACAGATGTTCAATTCATTTGAATTAAAAGAAAAACTCTCAGATTTTTTAATCTTTGGATCTTATCCAGATGTGGTATTAGCAAAAACACGCATGGAAAAAATTGATATTTTAAAAGAGCTTGTGAACTCATATCTTTTAAAAGACATCTTGGCTCATGAATCGTTAAAAGGACCGGATGTGTTATTCAATTTATTAAAATTATTGGCTTTTCAAGTGGGGCAGCTCGTTTCTTTAAATGAATTGGCTACACAACTACACATTGATGTAAAGACAGTAGATAGATACTTGGATATTCTACAAAAATCCTTTGTAATCTATAAACTCTCCGGGTTCAGCAAAAATTTAAGAAAGGAAATTACTAGCAAAGCCAAATACTACTTTTTAGATAATGGAATTAGAAATGGGATTATTTTGCAATTTAATGATTTGGAGAGTAGAAATGATAAGGGCCTTCTTTTTGAGAATTTTATTGCTACGGAACGTATAAAAAAATATACCTATGAAAATTTCTACGGAGAACATTATTTTTGGAGGACTTATGACGGTCAGGAAATTGATTTCATCGATACAATAAACAATTCAATTAAAGCATTTGAATGTAAAGTGTCTTCTAATAAAAATGTTTCAGCCCCAAGCCAATGGATGAAAAATTATCCTAAAAGTGTATTTCAGGTGATTTCTACTGAAAATTATCTATCCTATATTAGCTGAAAGATAGCATTTCTTATCAAAGAAACATTTTATTATTATCCCATTTCATCGAATAGACAATTAATATATATTTGGGTAAAATTATCGGCATATGGCAAATGATAGACTTTCCACACAATCTGTTTCAAACTTATCTGGTAGGCCTAATGCTGCCCATACTGGATTGGTTTCTTCATTTGTGCAATCGATGCCTTCATGGCTTGATGTTACTTTAGTCAAATCGATACAGTGCATTGCTACAAATGCATTATTTGAAGCTTATCAGATAGCCTTGCCTTATACCATTATTGCTAATTTGCCATTACGACTATTAAATTGTAAAATCGCATATCAAAACAAAGATTATTTAAAAATATTTTGTGATGTCGTTGCTATGCTACTTTTATTAACACCGGAAGGAAGAATGCTTGCTATTTTTGTTGATTGTTATTTTGAATTGGTAAATACAATACTCAAAATTACTGACTATTTCCGATCCCGACAGCGATCAAATTTTGACTTCCTACCTAATACAAGACCTGAAGAATATAGAAATCTTGCTAATGCACTTCGATATATGGGCTTATCAGAAGCACAGGCTAGAAATAGGGCTGAAGTTGAGGCTATATATCAGCTCATGTCAGAGGATTTAAGAAGGCGTATAAATGCCCTTCCTGCTGGAGCTCAAGCAGCGAGAGATGCGCTTCAAAAAATATTAGATTGCGCTAATACGGCTTATCGAACCATTATAGCCGAATATCATAGAGGCGCCCCCGCTTCTAGTGTTACTTCTTCTCACGATGATGATATTAATGACATCGACTAATTAGTTTTTTCCAAAATGCTTAAACCATAAAATGTGTTTTTATGTCGCAGGGCTTTTAAACAGCCAACTCGCTTATTTTCAGCTGGTTAAATATATTCATATTGCCAATAGTTGACATATATGTCAACTATTGGCAATATGAGGCTATGAAAAGATATGATCCTATTCAGTATGTTGAGTTATTTCATCTGTTCTTTTTATTGCAATTGGGCTTGAAAATGGACAGAAGACTTTATGCTTTAAAAGGAGGGTGTAATTTACGCTTTTTCTTAAAGAGTATTCGTTATTCTCAAGATATGGATATCGATGTCCATACCATTCAATCAAATACTTTGCATAATAAAGTAAATAAAATTTTAGAAGCTTCGAGCACTAAATTATTCTTACAATCTAATCAAATGGAAATTTTGAACTATTCCACCCCTAAACAAACTCAGACCACGCAAAAATGGAAAATCAGTTTAAAAATTTCAACACTTTCTACTCCGCTCAACACTAAAATAGAGTTTTCAAGAAGAAAAATGAGCCAGGGTGTCATATATGAACCCATAGATCCATTGATTATAGCGAAATATCAACTCACTCCTCAGCTTGTGAGTCATTACAATATAAACAGTGCTGTAGAACAAAAGCTACAAGCTTTGATAGGTAGAAATGAAACACAATCAAGAGACGTGTTTGACCTTTATCATCTCATCAATATTGGTGGACAATTCCCAACACTTTCTACAGAAATGTTGCAGCAGATACAAGAACATATAACAGCTATAAGTTTTGAAGATTTTAAAGGGCAAGTCATTGCTTATCTACCTATTGAATATCAAGCGCAATATGATAGTAAAGAAATGTGGCAAACTATCTGTTTGACAGTATTAGGGGTATTGAAAAAATGCGTTTAATAGACGTTTTTCATCGAATCCAACAATTAGAATTAAATATCTTTTCTACCAGTGACATAGCCTCCTATTTAAATATTCCCCTATCTTATGCAAGCAAGCTTTTACAAAGGCTTACAAAAGCAAACCATCTTGTAAAAATAAAAAGAGGACTGTGGGCTTTTCCTGATAGACTAGATCCGTTAGCTCTGCCCAATTATTTGCTTGCGCCTTATCCTGCTTATATTTCATTACAATCGGCGCTTTATTACCACAATGTAATAGATCAAATACCTGCCGTCGTCTACGCAGTTACTTTACATAAGACAACCGTTATAAAAACTCCTGTTGCAGTTATTTCAGCTCATCAGATAAAACCAGGTTTTTTCTTTGGCTATGATTATGATGAGATTGCAGGGGTTAAAATGGCCACAGCGGAAAAAGCCTTAATAGATTTACTCTATCTTACCCCAGCAAAATCCAAATTATTTGCTAATTTGCCAGAGATTGATTTAGATGTTATAGATATCAAAAAAATAAAAGAAATAGTCAAAAAAGTGCCTTCCGCTTCCCGAAGAAAAATTATTCAAAAGGTTTTAAAGAAAAAATGGGATATTGAAGTGAATTAACACGTTGTCTAGCCATTTGACTAGCAGCAATTGAAAATGCACATGAAACATTTAATGAGTTTTTCATCCCATATAGGGGAATGGTCACGATATAATCACATTGTTTTAATAGTTTTTTAGATACCCCGTATTCTTCATTGCCTACGATAAGAGTGAATTTTTCTTAATTATTGACTTTAACAACTTCTTAATATAGCCTGACTTTTTTTGCGAAGGAGAGCATGGTTATTATGGCAATATCAACGAGAAGCAGAAAGACTTCATCAGCTGACAGCAAAACCTCTTCCGCCTCCCAAACCAGGAGATAGCAGAATTCCTGTAATAAGAGCTCAGCGAGAAGCAGAAAGGCAATATCAAGCTGCTCAACAGCAAGCTAAGGCAGCTGGAGGATCTAAATAAAATGGAACAAAAAACATTTTCAAATTCATTTCGGGGAAGTATTTTATGGGGCACTTTAGTTGGTTTGCTAATAGTAACTTCTATGTTATATGATTTGAGGGGTTTTTATAATAGTGGTGTGTTTGCATTACTCATATCCAGTATATTTATTGTGTTCGGTATGAGGATATATGATAAAACCAAATACCCTTTTTCAATGAAAAAAGTAGTTGGACTTTGGATAGTACTAATAGGAGTTCAGTCTATCCTACAAGTAATTAAGAAGTTATAAGTACAAACTAACCTCAGCTCATTCAAAAAACGTGATATTCAGTTTTGTAAAAATGTTAAGTAACTTGTGATTCAATGATAATAAAATTTAAATTTCTATTTTGAGATCATTGTTGCTGCAATAGAAAATGCACATGAAACATTTAATGAGTTTTTCATCCCATATAGGGGAATGGTCACGATATAATCACATTGTTTTAATAGTTTTTCAGAGATTCCGTATTCTTCATTGCCTACGATAAGAGTGAATTTTTCAGGAAAAATAAATTCATGGATATTTATTCCCGGATCGGCAGTTTCTAACGCAATAAAAGGTCTTGGAAGCTTTTCCAAAGTCTCTATTTGTTCTGCAGGCACTTTTGCTCCCATAGCTGCATCTTTTACTTTTTTATTATCAATAAAAGGAGTGTCTTTTGAAAAATACACTCTTCCAATGCGAAACGCTTCTACGGTTCTAATAATACTGCCAACATTATGAGCCGAACGAATATGATCTAAATAGATAGCTATATCTAAAAATTCTCTTTGAGGTGTTTTATCTTTCGAAGTGATGGCAGGCAAAAAATTGTATTCTTTTAAATGGTAAGTAGAGCACTTTAAATGTTCATGATAACGATGTGATAAGGATTCATAAGAAATCTCGTTTAGGGATTTAAATCCCATCCATTGCGTTAGCTGATGATAAGTATTTATCAGTGGATTGGTTTCTTTATTATGAAGCTTAGCTTCATAGATTTGATAGATAAGTTGAAAGCAGATCTTATGTTGTTTCTTAATATCTAAAGAGCAGAATTTGTCTTTTGTAAAAGAAAAGCTCATGTCAGAGATTTTTTCTTTTCTAGATATTCATCTAAAGTACCGTGGAAGAAATGAATGCCATCTTCTTCTAGTGCGATGATTTTTTTAGCTACATTACCCACTAAATCTCTATCATGGCTAGAAAAGATTAGCGTGCCTTTATATTCTTCAAATCCCCAGCACAGCGCTGATACGGCTTCTATATCAAGATGGTTATTCGGTTCGTCCATGATTAAAACATTAGGAGAGCGGATCATTAAAGAGGCTAAGATTAACCTTGCTGTTTCTCCTCCTGATAATACGCCGATCTTTTTAAAAGCATCATCACCGGCAAATAACATTTTACCAAGTACGCCACGGATATCTTGATCATATAGGCCTTCTCGTTGGCCCTTTAGCCAGTCAAACATAGTCATATCGGCATCTTTATCTACTAAGTCATGGTGATTTTGAGGAAAATACCCGATATCTACATTATGGCCTACTGCTGTTTCTCCACCGTCTGGTTTTAAAACGCCAGCTAGCATTTTGAGTAGGGTGGTTTTACCACGACCATTATTACCAATAACGGCAATCTTATCATCTCTAGCAATATCCGCTGTGAAATGAGAGATAACCTCATTAGCTGCATAGGCTTTAGACAGATCTTCTATACGGAAAATCATTTTCCCTGGCTGGTTATCTTCTAAAGCAAAGCGTATGTAAGGTCTTTGGATATTGGATTTTTTTAGTTCTGAGGGTTGTAACTTTTCCACTTCTTTTTTTCGAGACTGGACTTGGCTTGCTCTTGTTCCTGCTTGGAATTTGCTGATGAATTCATTGAGTTGTGCAATTTTTTTCTCTTTAGATTTATTGTCTTGTTCGGCTCTTTGCCTTGTCGCTGTTTTAGTGATAACCATATCGTCATAATTGCCCGGATATAAGATGATCGTGTCATAATCGATATCTGCAATATCTGTACAAACAGTATTTAGAAAATATCTATCGTGTGATGTTACTATTAGAGCACCTTGATAGTTTTTCAGAAAATCTTCTAGCCATGTGATAGATTCTAAGTCCAGGTGGTTAGTCGGTTCGTCTAATATTAATGCTTGGGGATGACCAAAGATCGCTTGGCAAAGAAGGACTCTAAATTGTTTGTCTGTGGGAATTTGTTTCATCTTTAACTGATGAAGAGCCTGTTCTACTCCAATACCTACTAACAACTCTTCTGCTTCTGCATCGGCTGTATAGCCGTCTTCTTCCATAATAATCTCTTCTAGCTCAGCCAGACGCATACCCACTTCATCTGTCATCTGCGCCGAATAGAGCATAGTACGCTCTTCCATGGCTTTCCAAAGAGGCTCATTACCCATGATCACTGTATCTAGTACAGTTTGCTCGTGGAAATCCTCGATATTCTGTCTTAAAAAGCCTACTTTATCTGGGAGAGATACATAACCAGAAGTAGGCGCATCTATATCCATAATAATTTTTAATAGGGTGGATTTACCTGCTCCATTAGGCCCTGTAAGGCCATATCGTTGACCTTCATTAAAGGTAATTGTGACGTTATCAAACAAGACTCTTGAGCCAACAATTTTGGAAATTTCACTAAGTGTAATCATGATTCTATAAAAAAATATTGAATTTCAGTTATAAGTATAACAAACAGAGCCCTTTTACTAAATGATCAATTTCAAACAAGCCATAAAATATTTTCTTCAACACCTAGATATCATTAAAAATGCTTCACAGCATACGCTTCGTAACTACCATATTGATCTAATTAGCTTCTATCAGTTCTTAGAAAAAGAAAAAAAACAAGATATTTCCCTTACTCAAATCGATAAATGGTTCATCAGAGGGTATCTATCTCAACTCCAAGAAGAAAAAAAACAGCAGCGCACCATCATTCGTAAATTATCTGCTCTCAGATCCTTTTTCAAATATCTCAAACAAGAAAAACATATAACTTCCAGCCCCATGGATGATATTGAAAGCCCTAAAAGAAAGAAAACGCTGCCTTTATCCATAAGCTATCAAACGATAGAACTCCTATTCGATCAACCCGATCTAGATACTTATTTAGGGTTAAGAGATAGAGTCATTATGGAACTATTTTATAGCTCAGCACTTCGGCTTAGCGAACTGGTAAAATTGAATAGAACAGATATTGATTTTGCCTCCAATCTCATCAATGTCTTTGGTAAAGGCAAAAAACAACGCATCATTCCCATTACTAAAAATGCTGCTAACTGGATCGATAAATATCTCAATCATTCAAATCGTTATGAAGAAACTAAAGTCCATCATGCTCAGCAGGATGAAAAAGCAGTATTTCTTAATAGATGGGGCAAACGTATCTCTGAGAGATCTATCGATAGAAATTTTAAAAATTATCTAAAAAGAAGCGGCTTAAGTGAGAAGATCACACCCCATACTATCAGGCATACTATAGCGACTCACTGGTTGGAAAAAGGGATGGATCTAAAGACAATACAGCTTTTATTAGGGCATAGCAACTTATCAACTACAACGATTTATACGCATGTGTCATCAAAGCTTAAAAAAGAAGTCTATGATAAATATCATCCTAGGGCTTAATTCGAACATAATAAAATAACAACAAATTGCATTAATATTAGTTTTGGCAGAAATTACGAAATTTATAGTAAGTTCAATTCCTAATGGTGATAGCAAAAAGTTTTGCAAATGATAAAGTACTGCTTCACATATTAGGTTAAAACACCTCTTTACAAAATTTTTATTCAAGAGTAGATTTAGCAAAATTTTATTGAATAAAGATGAAAATATTTTGGATCAGTCTAGTTATTATAATCTCATTAGATAGTAATGAAGATAGTCTTGAGCATGAGATCGAGTGGTCGCTGTATGATAATAAAATAGATAAACTAAGAAGCATCGCCAATCAATATGTGCGAAAAGCTAAGTATGATTACCGCTTTCAAAGACCTCCTGAATTTGATTCCTGGTCATATCCATTTGGTATTTGGGTAGAGAAAGTATTTAAAGATGTTTACGATTTCACAGATTTTAAAAAGAAATTTAATCGTCTTCATCGATGGTGTGACTACAGTACTGATAAATCAATATCATATCATACTGAACCTTACACGAGACCAACTTCGAAAGATCGTATAAGGGTTCAAGATCTAAATGACAGAAGATCTCAAATTCATACGCTTTTCCATAAGGGATATGCTGAAATCTTTCAAGAATTTGGTAAGTTTTTTGCTAATTTTTATCCTAAAGATCTACGACTAATCTATCAAAAAGGGGTTTTTTTATTAGAAGATGGCCGAACAAATTATGCTATGGATCATTTGAAATTGGTTTTAAAATCTAAGGATCGCAAAAAAATTTTCGAAGATCCAAAAAAAGAATCTGAAGCTTTGTTTATGGCAGCAAAAGATCTGTCGGAAATGAGCAAATATGAAAAAGCAATCGCAATCCTCGATGAAGCTATACGCAAAGATCCTAAAAATAGTGATGCTTACTTAGAAAGAGCCGCAGCATATTTTGAGTTAGGAAATTTCGATTTAGCATTAAACGATTTCACGTCTTGTGGATATATACCTAATAAGTCAAAAAGTGATAAATTAGGTTTTACTAAAGGTCTAATAATGGGCACTTCTAAAGGAATACATGAGGCATTATCGGGTTTTATACCTTCAGTATTGTCTTCGATGAGCGGTTTGTCACATGGATTGTGGGTTTTAGCTACATCTCCAAAAAGTTCCTATAAATACATCACTAAATTTAGTAAAGAATGCTTAAATTTAATCAAAGATAATTCCACAAAAACATTGATTTATGCACTGATGCCAGAATTTAAAAAATTAGAGAACAAAGAGTTATCTGAAGAAAAGCAGGGATGGGTGATCGGCCGTATAATAGGAAAGTATGGTATAGAAATATTTGCTTTAACTGGATCGGTAAAAGCTATGAAAGCTTATAGAAATCTTAAGAAAGCAAATTCGATACTTACTTTGTCACAGGTGTCTAGAACATCAACGCAAGCAAGAATCATTCAAGAAACGGCCAATAAATGGCGAAAAATGCACATTGAATCTATCGATAAATTCAAAAAGGCTGAGAAAATCCTGGCTCGATATACGGGACAATATCTTACTGAAATCCAAGCTAGAAAAATTCTTCACAGAGCGGGCGTGAAAACTTTTGCTAGACCCAAGGGGATACCTAATGATTATTTGTTAAAACTTTCAAATGATGGAGGAGGAATGATTTATAAACACCCAAACAATACTCACCTATCTGTACGAGTTATGCCTGGCAAACCACATAGTCCATTCCCCCATCAACAAAAACCTTATGTACTTCAAATGAAAGATGGAAAAGCACTAGACAAACACGGGAATTTAGTAAGCAAAAAAAATGCTGGAGCCCATATTCCCCTTAATGAGTTTGTATATAGAGAATAAAGGTGGTTTTATGAATATAAATAGAAAACAAATTATGGAAACTTTTATTGAAACGATTGCTGATGTAGCTAATAAAGAATATCAAGATAGGGTATGGATAAAAGGTCTAGGACCCGAATGTGATGATTACAGTGAATTTATTAATTATTTTCTTGATGAAAGTGAAGCTATTCTAGCAAGTTATAAAGATTTTAACATTACAGATACACAATACATCTTATTAAAAAAGTTTGAGGAAAAAATTAGATCTTTTCACAACAACCCAGATCGGCCCTATCTTCCAGAGATATTTTTAAACAGTTCTGAATGGTTACAGATTATCGACATGGCTAGAGAAGTTTTGGTTGCGTTTAACTATTATAAGATGCAGAAAGACACGTTGGGAAAATAGGAATCATATCAGGAAGATTTATCTACCAAAAGCCTCATCTCAGAATTCATTTCCGCATCAACAAAGGCCTTAGATAAATCAGGTAATATAGTTTTACGAGACGCTCCTGCAGCTCATATACCGCTCGAAGAATTTATTTTTATAGGAGATTAGCTATGAAATTAACCGAAGAAAACAGAAGAGATATTTTAAACCTAATCTTAGAACTGGTTGCTGCCATAGCAGACAAAGAATATCAAAAACGAGTGTGGATTGGAGGGCAGGGTCCAGAAGTAGATGATTTTGACGAAACAACGAATATTTTTATTCATGAAACTGAAGAAGTTCTAGAAAATTATAAATCATACCACATCACGGACACCCAGTATCGACTATTACTAAAGTTTCGAAATGAATTCGATGCTTTTGCAGCTAGTAACTATTGGCCTCCTGAATTTATAGATAGTCCTGAATGGGCAACAATTATAGCCATGGCTAAAGAAGTCCTAGTTGCATTTGGTTATTCCTCCTCTGATCTCAAGTGAATAAACTTATATAATAGTTATGCTCAGAAAATCCTGGATAAATTGTGAATTTTGGTAGCAAAAAAGGCTTCAAAGCTCATATTCCTCTTGATGAAGTTATTTATAAAGAATGGAGCTGATTTTATGGATCTAAAAATGGGTCACTACTATTAGGGCATAGCAATTTATCTACCACAACGATCTATATGCATGTGTCATCAAAACTTAAGAAAGAAGTCTATGATAAATACCATCCAAGAGCTTAAGAAACCGTTCTTATTTAATATTAGCATTTGAGGAGAGTAGTTTTGGAATAATTTTAGATTGATCTACACCTATTTCATCCAACAAACTTCTATATAAAAAACCTAGATATTTTGGTTTTTGCTTAATGGAAGATTCAATTTCTTTTAAATAAGTCGCTTCTTGTAACCAATCCATTTCTAAAGGTTTTAATGAAGGCAAAGCATTAGGCTCATCTTCAAAATCTTTCAGATCAACCTTCAGGATCAGACCTGTGCAAGGCGGTAGAGTCGTTAAAGCTCCGTAGCCATATGCAGGATGGATATAAATAGTACGTTTTTCACCTACTTTCATTCCTTGTATACCATGAGCAAAACCTACAAAGGTCTGTGAAAGATTAATTCTCGTATCATAGTTAGCAAATAGAATGGTGCCCTGTAAATCTTCGATGATATATCCCACTCTTGCCTGTTTCGCACCTTCTAGTTTTTTTCCAGTTCCTTCTTTAGTAGTCTTAAAGAACAGGTGATCTGAAACAATGGGTTTCAAGGAAGTATCTTTACTCAATTTATTAAAATGGTTGTTTGCTTCAGTTAAATTAGCAAGAGCTTTCTTTAATCCTAAGAAAGTGGCTTTAGAAACACCCACAAATTCAGGAGGATTTTTAGCCTCTTCTGTTGGGGCGGAATATATTTTTAAAAATGTTTGCTTTTGCTCTTCATCTTTAAATTGATCCGCTGCTGCATTCAAAATATCGAGCCATTCAGAAATTGTAAAATCAGTATAGATGTGAGGATTGGCTAAGTTCGCTTTACTACATTTAATTGAAGGTTTTTCTTCACCAAGTATTTCTAAAACTTGTTCTAAAAAATTAGGATGGTTTAAAAGATTTTTAATGCGTTTTTGACATTCCAACAACTGTTTAAATAATGGTTTGTTTAAACAGCCATGTTTATAACTACCAAAAATAAAGGCTGGATTTTTCCTGAGTTGTTTAGGGATAGACTCATCAAACGCTTTGTCGATGGCTATCAATTCATCTTCAAGGGAAGCAAAACCAGTACTAGGTGCTAAGTTATAAATAGGTCGGGTTTTAAAAAATGAATCATCCCCTCCTGCAAATTCTAAATAATAAGATCCAAATCCAATTGGATCAAAACGGTGAAAATCTTGTGCTTTTTTACTTAAAATTAGTTGACATTTAGGAAGAAAGGGGACCGTATCGTTAGCTAAAGCCCAGTTGCTAATAGTATCTTGACGTCCTCCATATAAACAGTTATGTGTACCAAAACCCAATACGATACCGATAAGAGTAGAATTGTTTTGCAAGATAGAATTAAAATCTTGATCGGAGTAGGCGAGAAGATAAACTAATTTATCCACTTGAGTAGTTGGTCCCAATATATATCGAAAAAGATCAATATTTTCTTCAATGACCTGTTTCAATTTAGGAATATTAATAAATTGAACTTCCCATCCAGTAATTGCCCCTTTAGTTGGGAGTGCTTTTAGCACAAAATTTTTCTGTGTAGAACAAACCTTATTCCATATTTTTATGCCTTGTTTGGCAATGAGGGTGAATATGAATTGTTTTTTAGTATGCTCCCAATTTTTATAGGGAGGGAGATCTTCTATAGGATAAAAATTGCGGATAGAAATAGGTTTAGCTCCCAATAAAACATAGCCATATTCTTCTTCTTTTATACCCATTTTAAAAAATTGCTCTAGGGTTGCATGCTCCGTGGCGTGATCTATTATAATTGCTGCAGGAGCCACAGTAAAAAAACAGGCTATTATTAAAGTGAATATGGCTAAGTATTGCATTATTTCCTCCACCAGCAAGGAGGTACGTAATAACGACATGGAGGTGTTTTTTGTACATGACAACAACTGCATCTTGAACAAAGCGGATGGCCTTCAGGGCAATAATTAACCATGTCAATTTTAGCCACCCAGTTTCCTGCTTGTTGTTCTAATGCCCGAACAGCATATAATTCCCCATTAACTGCTAATGAGAGTGTATTGTCTTCAAATATTAAATCGTTAAAAGATACTATAACATTTTGATATTGGTCTTTAGATGCATTGTTATTCGCTTCAAGATTACATGCATGTAAACTAGCCCCAGCACATAAAAAGCACATTATAAAGGATAATTTTTTCAACATATTTCCTCCAAAAAATTTAAGAGAGTTGGACTCTAGCAAAATATATTTCCGATGTCAAAGATATTTTAATCTAGAGCGCTAGGGATGATTTTCAGTAATATAATGTGAACAAGTTGCTTTTAATCTTAATGGTTAAAGGCTTTTGCGGTTATTTTTCGAAGAACCGCAACTGGGACAGTGTATAAGTTCCCGCTCATTTATTCTTAAACAATAACGATTTCTACACATGCATCATCCAAGCTTAAAAAAGAAGTCTATGAAAAATATTTCCCGAGGGCTTAGGTCTGCTTTATTCAATAGCAGCTTTATTAGGAATTGATGGAAGTAGCTCTTGGAATAACTTTAGATTGATCTACACCTATTTCATCCAACAAGCTTCTATATAAAAAACCTAGATATTTGGGTTTTTGCTTAATGGAAGATTCAATTTCTTTTATATTAATGGGCCTCATCTAATTATTTGGTATTTAAAATCAATGAAAAAAGTAGTTGGGCTTTGGATAGCATTAACAGGAATTCAATCAATACTGCAAATATTTAAGAACTTGTAATTACAAACTACTCTCTAAGTGTTATAAGCATTAGTTCAAATAGGTCATCATGTCTATACAATTGTAAGATGTTTTTTTTGGTTTCAAGATATTGTTTTTTTAGTTCTAAAGTTTCATTTGAGTATGGGTCACAAGCGAATTGCGGAGGCATTATTGGGGAAAAATAATAAAATATTGGATGTGTAGAAGAAAAAGGCTGAAGACGGGGATTGTTTTGTTTTTTGCTTTGGTCTTTTACAAAAAGCGATGCATTTTCTTTCCCGTACCCAAGAAGTATACCAAGGATAAAATCATCATCAAGCAATATCCTAATAGGCGGATTTCCTTCTGTTAAAGACCTCCAAATTTCTGTAAAGGAAAGATTTCTTTTTTTAAATTCTTCAATATTAGCGTTATAACACTGTTTTAACGCCTGATTATTGCCGACTAATATATAGCTCACAACATATTGGTTACGGGGGTTTTTATAATCAACCTTACGAAGGGTATAATTTGTTGAGCGAAGATTGGTAGCTATGTTTTTCCAGGCTTTCCAACCTTCTTTATATTCTTTTGTAGGTAGAAATTCGGTTATGCTTAAAGGTTTGTTTCCAAAAAGCGTATAAAGAATTTCCGATCTAAAATAGCTATCTTTAAACATTGAATATAAGTTTTTTTTTTCTTTTGTATTCAGAGGGGATAGCACTTGTTTAATCCATTGATTTTCTTCTGTAGATAAATTGGATGGCTTATGGTTCAAATAATATATTGTATAAAACAGAAAAATTATGATAAGAGTAATAAGTAAAATTTTTTTTTTGGAGGAGGAAAGAATGTTTGGAAGACTGGTCATAGGAATTTTAGTCATTATTTTGCATGTTTCTTCTATTGATTATATTTTTTCTCATCAAACACGTACTACAAAACAAATTGCCGTGAACATAACAGATGTGATTATTAAAGACAATGAGATGAGATGTAAGACATGCTCTGGCCAGGAATTCCCAATTACCTCACTACAAATTATTAACGGAACTTATTTTGCTACACCCAAAATTGATAATTTATTTGGAGCATGGTGGTGCTATAACTGTCAGCGATGGAATTCTAAATTTACTAATGTATGTTGGTATTGTGGAGCAGATAAACCGGATGATGACGATGATTGATTATTGAAAAATTTACATGCAAAATATACAGTTCCTAAAGAGTGTGATTTACAGATATTAGCAGATGTACAAAGTCATTTCTCTTCTTTTAACAAAGAGATGCTAAATTAAAAGAAGCTAATAAATCAAAAGACAAGAATGATGTTGGTAAGAAAAAATGAAAATGTTTTCAAAAAAATATTTTCGTCATAGCCTTTATAGTGTTGTGCATAGGGCTCTGGCAGTATCAGCGCTATAGGATTGTCACCGTCCACTATTTAGATCTAGAAGAAAGATCTCAAGAACTTTCTATGCCTCAAATAGATAAAAAAAGACTTGCTTATTTAATGAAAAAACTTTTTGCAAATGATAGTTTTGCTTATGTGCTGTTAGGCAAAAAACCTATGGGAACGACAGTTTATCTAATACCATTTGCACAGGATAACCTATCGGATTTTTCATATTCATTATCTAATTACAATTTAGATATGTACTTAGCTTGGAAAACCTGGTTAAAGTATCGACACCATTTTCCTAACGTTCTTTTTTGGGATGAGAATTGTGAAAATTCCCCTGGGTTGAGATGTATCGTCTTAGTCAATGAGAAAAATTTGGATCAGGTAATTAAAGAGAATTTAGCTTCCTATCAAAAAGTATTAAAAAGAGATAAAATTGATGCTAAATCTTTATTAGAAGAAGCTAAACATAGACCATTCATAAGTAATTTGTTAAAAGGTCACTGGGCTTTATTAGGAATATCCTTGGGGTATGGTAGCAATAATGCTTGGCTTTTTCATCATAAAGCTAGTAACTATGAAATCTTACCTTCTATATGGGAGCATGAACTTTGGGTTAATTGGAGCAAAGAAGCATTAGAAATTGCTGATACAGAAGAAGAATATTTATTGAGAGTATATTCTTGCCCAAGTTTTGTTGGTGATCCAAATAGTGAAGAGACAAAAAAACTAAAACAAGATTTTTTGGATACTAGAGAAAGAGTGCTAGTATATTTTGGCAAGGAGGATTTTTTAGAAAGATGTTTGTCACTACTTACCGGATATAGGCAATAACAACTTGTGCTAATAAGGTTATAGTGTCTTTTAGATAATTAGATATCGGGTGGAATAATATACCCCACTATCGGTTCAGATCTTTTAAAATTATTTTCAAGAAGTGTTTTGAATTTAAAATTTGTACTAATTCTTGTTGTGGTAATGCAACCAAAAATAATTTTAAAGATTATAAATTTGAAATAAGTAAAAAAGTGTTCTGAGGATATTTCTAATGCACTCAGAATTTTTCATTATAGAACATGTATCATCAACACTTAAGACTCAATATCAGCAATAGCTGCATTAAGAGCATCACGAGCAATGCCTGCTCTACGAACTAGTTCAGCTTGTAGATCAGCTGGAAAATCTCGCCATCCTCTAGCCAGTTCGAGCAGGGAACTATGTTGAATTATTCTCATTAATCGCTCTAGTCGAGCGTTAAGTTCCAGCACCATTTTTTCTTCATCAGTACCTTTGTTATAGATGTATAGCTGAGAAAATTGCTCTATCGCTAAAAAGCATATTTTTGCTGCCATAATAGATACACCTATTGAAGCAAAGACTTGAGTGATTTCAGAATCTTTTCCAGATAAGAAATCTTTAGCTCCAATTTGTGTGGGTCCCCAAGAAAACATTGCCGCAAGTAAGGTAATCAGTTTTAAAGTAAACACTACGCCAGGGTGCATTTGTTCTGCTAAAGATCGTTGATATGTATCTTCTATGAAATCTAATAGATAGGACCAAAAGTCCATAGCTGCTTGTGGAATAAATCTAGGAGCAAAATAGGAAACCACAAAAGTAGTATAGGCTGTTATGATATATGAACCTATTGTATTTGATGTTGTTTCATCAGCACCACTCTTATCGAAATTCCACCACAACCAGGTTAATCCAACTGTTCCAGCTGCTCCAACAGCTCCAGCTGCATATGTTGTTATTGTTCTAAACCAGTTTTTTCTTTTAGGAGAGTGAATAGCTGAAGAAAATATCATGCGTAGCTTATCTGATTCTGAAGTCGTGTCATCAGTGATTCTTCTAACTAGTTCTACTTGATCGGTCCGTGTGCTTGCTATAAATTGTCCGTGAAAACGACCTACTTCAGCCATCAATGTTTCTTGCAGTTGTCTGAGTTCAAATCGTGATCCGCAACATCTTAATCTATAAATTCCAGAATTAATAAAATCTTGAGATGCTAAGTGTAGAGAATAGATAGAAAAACCTGAATGACAAGCATAAATAACTATTGGATATGCAACCTTGGCTACGCGATTGCTTACATAAGCAGCGCTTAATACTGCTGATGGGGTTTGTGCTGCGATACCTCCTACAATAGAATGAACGAAGACTACTATTGAGCGTGTTCTATGAGCTCTGAATAGGCGTGTCTCTTCCGCGGAAGGTTTATGTAAGATTAGTTGCATTACCTGATCGCTGCAGTATCCCATTACAATTGCAAAAGCTGTGATATTGCCAAACGGAAGAACTATTTTTTTTAATATACTACCCTGAGTACTGGCCATAATAGCTGGTATGTACGTGAAGTTGGAAGCCAGCCCAGTAAAAATGGCTGTACATCTCCATTTAATATCTGCGCTACTGATAGGATGGAATACGACTGGAGCCATAGTATCATTTGTTATAAATGTTTGCAGTGGTGAAGCACTGATCAGAGGAGCGGACATTTCTAGAGAGGCCATAGTTTGATGATTTTTTTAATAATATTATAACTTTTAACCGATTAAAACACTATAGCTTAAGTTATTATTGTTTTTGCTAATTAAATAATAAAAATTTTAATTTATTATATTAAATTTTGGTCAATATTGTAAATTGTTTTTGAAGATATACAAAAGGATTTTTTTTGAAATAAAGCATGAAAAAAAGTATAATTGATGCTTTCAAGAACACTACAGGATAACAATGGGATCTTTGATCCAAAAAAAGCCTCTTACTAAACCATCATTAGAAAAATCACCAAAATTTGTTCACATCCAAAGGGGCTCAAAATATTTTTATTTAGTAAGGAACTTTTTTTCTGGGTTTATTCAACATCTATATGGTAATCAAGACATGGCTTTAAAAAAAATACTTGATAGCTCTGATAGAGTATGTGAAATCATGTTTTTACACGGGAATCCGGTTGGTATTTTAGTATATAAAAAATCTTTACAAGAAGAGCATGGATTAAAGCAAACTTTTGAAGTCAAGACGGTAGGTTTATTAAACCCGGAGAAAAATTCTGGAAAAGGTATGGGTAAGATGTTAATTGCTAGATGTCAGCGGATAGCAAATACTAAAAATGCTAAAACCATTTTTTTAACCTGTCATGAAGAAAGCGAGCAGCCAATTCAGTTTTTTAAAAGTCAAGGTTTTCAAATAAAAGAAAAATTGAGTAAGTTAAAACAATATCTTTTGGTTAAACGGTGTTAGGAGTATGACAGACAATCAATTAGAGGGTAAGTTATTGAGCTTTCTTCATATAGCTGAGAAACTAAAAACACAAAAAAGAAATGGGGAAACTTCATTAGGCAATAAAGAGAGTATTGCAGATCACACTTTTAGAGTTGCGCTTATGGTCATGTTGATCAGTCCCTATTTAGATGAACCTATTAATCAGGAAAAAGCGCTTAAAATTGCTTTGATTCATGATCTTGTTGAAATTGTGACGGGAGACAAAGCTTATTTTCATTATGTAGAAAATCCTTTAGCTAGTGAAGAAAAAAGAAAAGAAGAATTAAACGCTATTGAGTATTTAAGCACACTACTTCCGCCCCCATTATCAAATGAATTGAAAGAGTTGTTTTTTGATTATATTGAAGGAAGAAATAATGAGGGTATTTTAGTGAGAGCGATAGATAAAATTGAAGCGCAGATACAACATAATGAAGCAAACATTTCAATTTGGAATAGCTATGATTTTAAATATGCATTTTCTAGGTTAAATTCCTATTGTGATTTTGATAGTTTTTTGAATAAAGTCAGAATAATGGTTCAAGAGGAATCACGAAAAAAAGTTGGCCATTTATTGCCAAAATAATCCTGTCAAGCAATTCCCTATTTATACAAAATCCATTTTTCCCATAATTTAATTATTTTGATATATAAACTATGTTGTTATATATAAAGCTATATGAAGAAAAACTAGTCTTGTATAATGGTAAAAAATCCAAAGATTGCACCTAAACAAATAATTTTACATAATCGATTTTTTAATTTTATATACGAGCTAAAACTTCATCCAAAACTATTTTTATTTCCATTATTAATTTTAGCAATATATGAGATATTTGCGATGCGAGTATATCAGATGCTAAAAGGATATTCTTTATTCTATTATAATTATTTTATTATTGCTTCCGCTCTTGTTTCGTTAATAGGTAGTATATTGTCAGATAAATATTCAAGGCGAGGGATTTTATACATTAATCTAGTTATTTGCATTGTACTAGTGATATTATTATATTACCAATGTGAATTATTAGTTATATATCTCTCCCCGCTTTTTTTTTCTACTCCCGTTGCTAGAGCTGCACTAATAGACAATCATGAACACATTAGTATTAAAGATTTAATGTGTGTGGCTTACATTAGTATTTTTTTACCTTGGGGTTTCTATTCTTTTTTTTCCAATACAATCAGTAATCTTCTTATACTATTTATTCTTTTTTTTACCGTTATGTCAGCTATTTTTTTTAATATCAATAAATCCCACACAAGCCAAAGAAAAATTAATAAAAAATTTTTGATGTTGAAAAAAAGCAAATGGATTTATTTTTCTATTGCATTTGTTTTAGTTGAAGTGGTGTTTTTTTTAATTTTTGGTAAATTAGAACATGTTGAACAGAGCGCTAATGTTTTAGACTTTATGAATTTAGGATTGTTAATTGGTGCATTTTTATGTATTTTTTTAACAGGTAAGCACGATGAGTTATTATTTCTATCTTATATTTTTTACTTCATCTTGGCGTTTAATACTTTTCTTGTTTATTTATTTTGGGACCAAGACAATTTATTAAAAAATTTTTTAGGCGAAATAGCTATCATCGGAGGAGTAATCTTACCATTGGTTACTGAAAAAGCTGTTGTTATTTTAGGGCGAGCTAAGCGTGGGACTGCTTGTGGAATTATTGAATTTATTGCTTCAGCTGCGTCGGTTATTGCTTTAATAGGCGTTGATATTTTTACTCATGGATATAAAGGAATTATTATAACAATTTTAATTTTAGTTATAATCGCCTGTATTTTGCAGGGATTAAGTAACTATTATTCTAGACAGCACGCAAAGGTATAAAATGGATGAGAGAAAAAGAAATCCATATTTAGCATTAATCCATGATTTTGAACATGGTGTGTTAGAACAGTATGATTTTATCGATCAGATCAATAAATATAACAAGGCTTTATCATATATAGCCGAAAGAATACCAAATACCAATCTAAGTAAAATTGAAATAACGGATAATAGGTTAGTTTTTACAACCAGAATGGAAGATATTAAGCTTTATTTTAGTGGACGCGACCGAAGAGGAGTTCCGTTTGATATATTAAATTTTGGCAACTATGAAAATGAAGATACATTTTTTCTTTTTAAATTAATAAACAACGGGAACTTAATTCTGGATATTGGGGCAAATATAGGATGGTATTCAATACTATTATCAAAGCATTTTCCACTCTCAAAAATACATGCTTTTGAACCTGTGCCAGAAACTTATAATTATTTAATTGAGAATCTTAAGTTAAATGAGGTTAGTAATGTTGAGCCTAATAATCTAGGCATATCGGATCATAAAGCTAAACGGGAGATATATTATTGTCCTGAGGGAGCTGTAATTGCTTCAGAAAAGAATTTGGTAGATAGTCAACTTGCTAAACTTGTTGAGTGTAATTTTACTACAATTGATGAATACGTGGATAAAAATAATATAACTAGTTGTGAAGTAATTAAATGTGACATAGAAGGTGCAGAGTTGTTTGCTGTGAAAGGTGCTAAAAATACTATTCAAAAATACCAGCCACTTATTTTTATAGAATTATTTCCATTATGGACCAAGCAGTTTAATTATCATCCTGATGAGGTTATTAGCTTTTTACACAATCTAGGATATAAATGTTTTTTTGCAAATGATAAGAAATTGTTTCAAGTAAATTCTATTGATAATATACCTCAAAACAAAGAAATATTGAATTTTTTCTTTTTGCATCCTGAAAAACATCAATCATATATTGATCAATATTAAGAATTGTAGATCTCCTGATTTTAAAAATTAGCTTGAAGTATAAATCAAAAAAATGTTGTTTAGAACTGTTCAATATCGGTATAAAGTGCAAGAAGTTCTCTTAGGAGGCTGATCAATCTATTATTGAGAGATTCCACATTCTTCTGTAAATGAGTTTTCAAAAAATGTAATTTTTTGGTCTAAATTCTTCTTTCCGAGATAGTATTTTTCTTGAGGATGCTTCTTCTTCCAATGAAGTGCGAGCGTTAGAAATTTTTCAATGCGAAGCTCTATATATGGATGGGAATTCATGAAATCCAGCAATAAGTCAGGTTTTTGTAAATTTTTGCTTTGACTTAGGAGCTTTTTGAGGGAACTACTCATAGCGTTAGGATCATATCCATTTTGTAGAAGCATTCGAAATCCGTATTCATCTGCTTCATCTTCTTGAGTTTTACTGAAGCTAAATTTTGTTATTCCACGCACAAGACCGAGGATTTTTGCAATACCTATAGCAGCTATTTTTTTCCTGAACATTTTGCCTCTAGCAGCATCAAATAAATGTCCATGTTCTATATGACCAATTTCATGCCCTAATACAGCAACAAGTTCTGCTTCATTCTCAAGGATATTCAGCAACCTATCTGTTACGCAAATAATACCTCCTGGTAATGCACAGGCATTAGGTGAGCCATCAATTATAAAAACTTTATATTCAAAAGGTTTTCTAGTTGTTTTACACAGAGATTTAACTAAAGAATTAAGGTATTTAATAGTTGTAGCTGATTCTTTATTTAATATAAAATTCTTTGGAAGCAGTGCTTTGATTTCTTCTCCAAGCTTTTTTTCATCCATATCATTTATGGGTAATACGCGACTTATTGATCTATCTATCGATTGGATTGGTTTTCCTAGTGCTTGTAATAGTGGTGCTATTGTCCTTGAAAATGGTGGATTGGGCGTGTATTTGAAGAGTATTAATAACAATATCACAATCCCGCAAAAAACGAATAAAAACAAACTGAATCTAAGTTTTTTCATGCTGTTCTATTCTTTGTTTGTATTTTTTATATATTACACCGATTCCAAGTATTGAAATGCCTACCCCGATGAATACTCCTGCTCGGATAGCTAAATCACTTTGAACTAAATCAAAAATCATAAGCCTAATACTACAAAGTATAAGAGCTAGCATGGCAATTTGAATACTATGTTTTGACTTAACTATTAAACCAATAGTGAAGTAAATGCAGCTTATCCCAACCCAAAGGAGTGTAAGAAGGGTGTTTTCAAAGTTATATCCCAAAAGTAATGCAATACCTAGGAAAATAGGTAATAAAACGACTAAATCTACTTTGTTGGAGAGGGCTAAGAGATGTTTTGAAAAGGTATACTGTTTATCAGTGTTAGAGACCTTCTTTGAAAATTGAAAAAACTCAAAGGAATAGATTAGTTGAAGAACGATTGTAATAAATAAAGGGAGCTTATATTGATCTATAAAACTGACTCCAGGTGTTACTAAGTCATGGGCTACAAAAGCAAGATGGAATATTGAAGCCATTAAATACACCCATGAATAAATGTAAAAGCTTTGAGACCAATTATATTTATAATACCCTTTAAGCATACCTATAGCGAGTACAATCCAAACACTAGCCCTCCAGGTTGATGGTATTTCAATAAAAGCTGAAAGAGTAAGGAATCCTAAGCAGATATTTGGTAAACATTTCTGTAAAAATTTAGTTAAGATAGAAAAACTTTTTTGTTTTGGAAAAAAGATTATCCAATAAATTAGTGTTAAGGTTCCTAATAGTTCTGTTACCAACCTTAAAGGAATACCATTCCAATAAGGATTGATTTGTAGATGAACAGTGGTAAAGCCAATAATGAATGCAAGGAGAAAAATTAAACCGATATGTAGGAAGCATTCTTTGATTTGCAAGAATGTTTTTTTATCAAGCTTATGTGATTGAGTAAATAACCTTGCAGTTTCACAAGCTATTAGCGAATACCCTAGAAATAATATACTTGGCAAGGTTGAGCTTATTTTTTGGGTAAAAATATACCCAATTAATCCGATTTGTATACCAAGAACATAAATAACAACACGAAATAAATTTTGTTTTAATAAATTTAGCCTTAAAAAATTACCAAAAATCAACCAGATATCTAGACAGACTATTCCTAAGAAATCAATTCGTGAGAATAAAGTTGGGGAAGAGGAGTGGAATAATGCAAAGATGAGTAATATCCAGTTTGTTATATGAACCATGAAGAAAGAGGTTAAAAATAATAAATTCCAAGAAGAGTTTTCCTTGAGTATTCTTACAAAGGCTATTGTCAGCAAAGCTAAAACCTGAATAAACAATATTTTTTGCCCAAATGTATATAGCATGATGAAAGCAAAAGTGCCAAATAACACTAAAAATGAAATAGATATCCTTGGTTGCTGGATATTTAAAAGATATCGCAAGGTATCTTGTATAAAATTTTTCTGCATTCCAATGTAGTAAAAGCAGTAACTAATTAACGAAATAAATCCTAACTTTAAATAAGTATTAGCTGAGACGTTAGGAGAAGTAGATAGTAATTCAGCGACTAAAAAAGACAGGGCAATTAATAATGTTATATACTGAAGCACATAACCAATTTTTATTAAAAATTTCTCGTTAATTTTATTACACATATAACTAAAAACAAATGTTTCTACTAAAATGAGTAACATTAAGTCAATAAACCGAAATGAATATAAAGGTATTGATGCTAATGCTGTTATAATTGTAAGTTGAGTCGCTATGATATTAAGTCTATATAACCAAATAATATTATTTCTTTTTGCAACCCGCGCTAACAAGAATCCTAAAAATGCTAAGCCTCCGAAAATTATTATGCCTACATTTAAAAATTGTGCATGAATCCAAAGATTGGCCATGAGATAAGTCCAATTTATTGCGTAAGCAATTTTTGCTATAGGAAGAATTGTCATAACATTATATTTTCTTCTATAGGCCATAAATATCCCAGGCATACCCACTCCTAAAACACATACAATCGCTATTATATGAGGCCATGTTACTAACTGGGTCTGCAGCGAAAAAGTCCAGAAAAAATTCTGAATGGTATAAGCAGATACGATTAATAATAAATGAAGGTTCCATTGTGAACGAATAGCTGCAATTAGACCTATGCAAACAACTATAGCTCCTAACAGGAGTAATATTGTTGTTTGTGGAATTATGCAAAAAACTAACGTGCTCATAATAACATGCAGTGATGCAATAACTTGGTAATGTGTTTTTAGAGCTAATAGAATATTAATTAAAATTCCGAAACATAGGAATAATAACGAGTAGTAGTGTGAATGGATACAACGAAGTCCTTCAATTCCACTAGCACCTAAGGTTGCAAAAAGAACTACTGTACCAGATATGGATGTTAGCCATTGTCGAACGGATTTCCATATCGGTTTATTGTCTAGTTTTTGACTGATGCCAAGAAATAGAAACGAAACACATAGCATTGTACCCACTCTGGCTTCTGGCTTTTTCATGATTTCTGTAGTTAAACCGAAGAAAACAGCTCCCATTATCAGGACTAGTGATCCGAATACTCCCATCCAATTTTCTTTAATAATATTCGGAATTTTAAAAGATTTGTTATTCAAGATTTTTTTAATTGTAGAAAAAAAAGACTTTAAAAGAGGAGATTTTATTTTTATTTCATTTATTGGCTCTTTAGGAGGTAGGATTGGGGGAGAAAGAGCGTATGATTGAGCAATATTTTCATGAGGGATCTCAGGCAAGGGAGTAGTTTCTTTAAGGGAAATTTGAAGCATTTTGATTTGCTCTTCACAAGCGTTGATCTTTCTAGACAGTTTATTTTGACGGAGAAGGAATATGCACAGAACGAATAGAAATATGGTGGTCATCTTAAAAATTTCCTAAGTCTTTTAGTTGTATATGAAAATTGAATTAATTATAGATGAAAAATAGACAGAATTATTTACTATTTCCTTTTCTAGCAATAGTTACAGCTTCTTTATAAGATTCTCTATAAAATTCCTTATCATCATAACAAATATGTTCTTTACCCATTAAAATAGATTTTCTTTCCACTTCATAAAAATATACTAAATCCTTTTCAATTGGATTAACACTAACTACCTTATCTGTTGGCAGCGGTTTTCCTTTTTCTTGCGTGAAATTAAGAGTAATATACACTCTGGGAATAGTAAAGGGCACCTCTCTTAAATAAGGCTGAATTTTTTCATGGCTATTAATCATTTCCTGGAATCTTTCAATGGCGGCAACAATTAGTTGTCTAGCTTTTTCGATAGAGGTGGGTTTTTCCAAAGACTGAAAATCAAAGTCAATATCGACTATGTCGTAAGGCATGCCTCCGCCAGAACCTATGCAAATCAACCCATATTTTTTACGCATTTCTTCTTTGAAAGCATTTTTGAGTTCATGTACATATTTAATATAAGGAGATGATTCATTTGTGTGATGACTTGTTTTTGTTTTGATTTGGTTGCCGTTTTTAAATGTCAGTCTTTCAATTTGTGTTCCTTTCTGATTCCAAAAAAGAGCATTTTGATTTAGTAGACCGTTGTTATATTCCAAAATAGCTTTTATTTGTGTTAAATTCCACATGACACTTTGTTGTCCATGAAGGAATCCTTTTTCATTAAAAGAAAGAATCTTACAACTAAAATCTCTCCAGCTTTTTTCTTCTGGGAAAAAACTAATATGGACTCCTATTCTCTTTCCATTTTTTATATATCCTTTGAAAGCCTCTGCTCTATTTTCATAATAAGCATGAAAATGTCCTTCAGGCATTCCATTTTTAAAAAAAGCTTTAAATTTAAGCTGACCATTAGGCCAATATTCTTTGTATTCTCCGTTAGGATGCTCTTTAATCACTGTTTTAAGATGTTCAATGAATACATTAGAAAAGTAGGGGTCAGAGATTCCTTCTGTAAGTATTGCAATCATTTCAGGAAATGTTAAATCTGAATCTTGAATTTTTTCTCCTAATGCTTCAACTGCCTTACAAATGGGAAAAGTCATTTTTGTATTATCCACAGCATATAAGTTAAATAATGAAGCTAGTATAATAAAAAAAATAGCTTTTCTCATTTATATATCTCTCTGCGAATATTGTTTAAATAAGGTGTCTTTATTATCATAAACTGTCTTTTTATAATACTAAATTATCTTAAAAATTTAGTGAGCGTTTTTTTCAGAGCCGTTTGATAAGTTTTTCCATCCCAGAAATGATCTGGCAGACCATTTCTTTCTTTGAAGGTCGTCAGAGCGGGTACAATTTCAATATCGCAGGTATTATATAACATTTTAGTATAGTTAGCGATTTGCAAATTAAGATACCTTCCTATTATTCCAGATTGCTTTAATTTGGGCTCCAGAAATTCTTGGTAAGCAAATATGTTTGTCACAAAATCCTCATCCGAATATATATTTTTTGCTTTATTAGCCCAAGCTTCTGGAAAAGGTCTTTGAGGCCCAAGGCCAATAAAGAAAAAATGTTTTTTTAAAATGCGTTGATGTTCTTCAGTCATCCCCTCCACTGCTCGATACATTATAGCCCCATCTCCACTATGAGATATATGGACCCACATCATATTTGGGCATATTTTATATAATTTTTCAATTGCAGCTTCTAAAAACTGCCTTCTTTGAATTACCAGTAAGGTATCTCTAGGGGCATATTGATTTGCAAGAGCTCCTGAAGCTCCCATGTCAGTATGAAGAGCAACCATTAACGTTCGTTCAGGGAATAGGTGTCCAAAATTATTACAAATTTCACTGCCCCTACTCGACTGGTCTTGAGGTGAAGTATGTATACCATTTCCGACTGTCATCAAAAGGCCTAGGGGTCCTGATTTAACAATATCCTTGTGAATTTGTTCAAAAAAGCTAAAAAGAGTAGCTGAGGATTGTTCTGGAGAGAAGCTTAGCTCCACGGATTTGGTAAAGAATACAAAAGTGTCTATATTGATTGAGTTTATAAATCCAAAATCTGGCATGTAAAAATTCAAGTCATAGTTTGGTATTTCCATACTAAAATGCATATAATAAAACTGTCCTTCAAGTGAAGGAGGAGTATAATTAAATGCGTCAGAATCCATTCCAAATAGATCTAATCGATTGGTAGGACTATTGAGAACAAATAGATATAGGTTAATACTTTCAACTGCTCCGGCAGGATCAGGGGTGAGCCATCGTCCAAGTGTAGGATCGTAGAATCTTGTTTTATATAATACGAAACCTTCTTCGTGTCTTTTTGAGGAAAATCGCCAGGGATTAATTTTTGTTATTTGATCAATCGATCTGCCGAATCGATCCATTTCGTAGGTTTCTTTAACAGACAAATCAGTGTTAAGAATAGCTAAAACATGACCGTTAAAATCATAAAGAGGGATAAAGACTTCAGAACCTATTTCTATAGCAATGGCAGCTCCTATATCTCCTGCAATACCGAGTCCTAAAATTTTAAGCTCTCGGATATCATTGGAAGCTGTGCATGAGCCTATTTCAAAATCCTGGTCGTACAAATAATAGATTTGAGCGGCAGTTGTTCCACTAAAAAAAGATCCGGTTGTTTCCTGTTTTTTAATTAATCTCCCCAGGCCGTCGTATTGATAACGAATTTCTCTTCCGTTGGGATGAACAATATGGATAAGACGTCCTAAAGCATCGTAGGAATAGGAAGTAATATCCTGCTCTTTTTGTCTCGTGATTGGGCAGCCATTTTGATCATAATAAAATTTTTCTTCTTGTGTATTTAATAGTTGATTACGATCGTTTACCGTAAAGTTTACATCATTACCTAGTGAATCAAATACATATTCTTTTTCTCCATCTTGGATAAGTTGATTCAAATCATCATAATTGAAAAATTTCTTTCCGAAAAAAGATGTATACAGGCTGTAGACTAATCCGGCAGCGTCATATCCAACATTATGTGAATACACGGAAGATGATTGATAAATTGGGCGTTCTAATTTATCTCTTTTGGTTGATACTTCAGTATAAGAAAAAGGTAGTATTTCTGATGTTACATGACCGTTAGGGTCAAAATCATTGTATATATGCTCATATTCATGTGTTGCTCCTGTTCTTTTTACTTCCGTCATATGAAGATCATCATAGGAATATTCAACCGTTGATTTATCCGGAAGAGTAAAACAGATGCATCTTCCATAATCGTCATAATTCCAATGGTAAGATAGACCATTAGAGTGTGTTTCCTCAAGTAACTCACCAAACTCATTATATTTCCTCTTAATGGATTCGCCTGTAATGCGATCTTTTATTAAAATAGGGTTATGTCCTTGATCGTATGCATAAGTATAGTGTACAGTCCTATCAGAGCTTTTTATTTGTAGCAGTCTTCCTAAATCATCATATTCTTGTTCAATAATTTCATGAGAAGGAGTTATCTTTTGAATACATCGACCCATTATGTCATACATAAATAGGGTTTCTGATCCATCCGGTTCAATTTGCTTGATCATATTGCCGGCTTCGTCATATTCCCAGTGCATGACAATGGTTCTAATTAATTTAGTATTTTTATATGCATAAGTGATTGTTTTCGCTTTGTTACCTGCCTTATCATAATATATTTCTTCTTTTGCAAGGGTTTGTCCTTCTCTATTTTGTTGTTCAGTTAATACTAATCGATCCGAGACATCATTTGCCGTTATGGTTTTATTGCCTTTAGGATCAGTTACTATTTTAGCAAAAACATTTTGATACATGGAGTTTGTAAAATATTCGTCATACTCAGTAGTTGTTATATAGCCTAAGGGGTCTGTGTGTTTGATTACCCTTCCTTCATCATCATAATCAAAATAGTCATAAGCATATCCACTAGCTGTTTGGCGACATGCAGAGGTTTTTTTGCCTTCTTTATCATAATAAAACCACATATGATTTTCTTTGTTCCCATAGCTATCTTCTTCCCATTGTTCTTTTACCCAATTTTCATCATTATATAGGTAGCAAACACTGCTTCTATTGATTTCTTCTTTATTAAGGTTGCCGCGAGAGTCGTAATAATATCTTTTTTGCCGTCCTCCAATATTTTCTAAAACTTTTCTTCCGGCACCATCATATTTGTATGTAGTTTTTAATCCAGATGGGGTTATGTAGGTCAGTAACAGACTTCCCGCATATTCCCAAAATTCTTTGCTGAGAAGTTCTCCTCTGACTGATAAAAGTTGTTTTTCTAACATATTCCCATAGCAATCATATTTGTATCTTTCTTGGGTTTTATCTGGGCGAGTCATACATAGTAAAAGCCCATCTTTACTGTACAAATAACTGGTTGTTAAACCATCTGATTTGGTTTCTTGAGTGGGCTTTCTATATGTATTGTATTTTGTTTCTGTCTTTTGGTTAGCAGGGGTGTCATAAGATGTTAAATTGCCGATGACGTCGTATACGAAATTGATGATAGGAGTGTAACTTCTTCCTGTTTCATCTGTCAGTTTTGGAAGCATAGTCATTATACAGTTACCAAAACGATCAAAGGTTTGATAGGTTACATTATTTTTTGTGTCTTCAAAAGAGAGTAATCTGCCTTTGTCATCATATTCATTGGTGGTGCTTTTAGAGCTAAAATATTCTTTTATTGCGGCATATTGTTTAACTATTGGGATTTTTTCCTTAAAAGGAATTTTAGAAGGGGTATATTCTGTACACGAGATAGGTTTGTTGGCTAAATCATACTGATAAAATTTATTTCTTTCGCCTACTTCCTTTTTGTCGATTAAATTTCCGTACTCATCGTAAACATAAGTATTCACAAGCCCGGTAGGAGAAGTTTTTTTAGATATTCGTCCAACTTCATCATATTCTGTGTATATCGTATAGCAAAAATTGCCATCAGCATCATAGATATCTTCATCAGTTACTCGCATCTCATCGGAATAAGTGTATTCTATCCGCTTGAGTTGCTTTTCATATCCTGTATCTGTGTCATAATATAATTCAGTAATAGCATCTGGTAGGCCGGTTTTACTATTAATTTGATATCTTGTAATTAGCCTTTGACTAACTTCATAGACATCATTAGGATCTTTTGAATCTCCATCGTCAACGATTTTTTCAATTAGAATATTATCATCATCATATTGATAAAACTCTCTTTGAATAATAGCGCCCTTAAAATAAGTTAGCTTTGAGGTTAACAAATTTGTGTCTTGTTTATATGTATAGCGATAATCGATTCCGTTTTCTTCTTTTTCTGTGAGTGGTAAATGATGTTGATTATAAGTATGAGTTTTAGTGTAACTTTCAGCAGAATGAAACAAGTCATTTAGATCGGTAAAAGTGCTGTTGATTTTACCTGTTAAATTACCCCATAACTTTTCTTCTATAATATTACCTTTTTGATCATATCTAAAGGTCTTAGCAAAAAGAGGATGGCCGGCCTCATCAAACAGGGCTTTGGAAACTAAATAGTTTCCTGCCCATTGAAATCTAATTTCTGAGTGCAGTTTATATCCTATGGGTACGCCAAGACAATATGTTGGCTCATAATATCCAATTTTATGCATTTTGCCATCTGAGTGATGGTATCGAATTAAGTTCCCATCCACTTCAGTAACGGTTGTTTGGAGCTTATTTTCATAATAATCAAATTGAGCTAGCGTTTTTCGTTTGATTGCATCGTCACCCATAAAAGAGGTAAAATAATGCACACGGTCAGTTTGAAATTCTATTTGATCGGAATTAGCAGCAAATTTAGCTTCTTGTTTTTGATCTTTGGGCGCGTAATAATGAACCATGAACTGTTCTTTTTCTGCTAAATGCATTGTACTAATGCGTACGCTAGCGCCTTTACGACTGGGAGAGAAATTGATTAATTCGTGATTTCTACAGTTAGCACTTACGTCATATATATATGGACGTCTGTCATGGTTTTTAGTTTTATATCTAATTTCTTTTCGATCAGAAGTAGTTAATTTTAATTCTAACTGAGGAGATTTTCCAAAGTGTTCTATATTTACCCACCCGTAGACCTTTTTCCCTGAAGGGTTTTTTAAAACTATATTAGTAAGTGTTTGCGAACGTCCATATTCGTAATAAATTTTGTGTTTGTTTGGTAATGTTTCTTCAGTTAAACAATAAGCAAAATAGGATTGGTCTACGCATTTAACAAAAGAAAATCGTCGTTTAGTTCCATCTGCTAAAGTTAACCAAGCGGTTTGTTCATGTATGTCAATAACTAGGTAGTGGTTTTTAGGATTATTTTTTGCAGAACAACTCCCTGAAATAGGAGTAATAGAGTCTTGACCGTATCCATGATAAGAAGTTTTGGTATTTCCATTAGTGAGATTGAAATGAATGAGGGTACCATCCTTATCATGCACATATGCATCGTGATTATTTTTGTCTCCTATTTTGAATAATAGATAAACATAATTAAAAAAAGTCCACCCACCGGTCATATAATCTTTTCCATGAATACCTTTTTCTACCAGATTGAAATTTTCGTTATTTTTCGGTTTTTCTAAAGCTCCTGTACTAGAATAAGTTCTTATAATTGGAAAAGGGGAGGGTCCATGAACCACCCCATCGTTCATAGACAGGTTTAAATGGCCTGTAATTACATTTACATGGTGATAGTAGTTTAAGTCTTGATCACTCTCAAAAGGATCAAAATAAGCACTGAGCAATAGGGGACATAACCAAAAAAGTATTCTTAGCATTGTATTCATACAAGAGCTCAAAGAAAAATTTTGAAACAAAGCTAAATAAAGTTTTTATTTATTGGCAATCATTTTTTAATTGATAAGACAGTGAGTTGTCATCTAGTTGGCATTACTATTGATTTACCTTCTAGCTGGCTTGTGCCTTGTTTATTTTTATTCCAGATAAAAAACAGCTCGGGTATTAAATAATCTCTATGAAATTTAGGAGTGGCTTGCAAAAATTCCGCATGAGAACTTCCAAAACTTTCGGGTTTTGTCCAAGCTTCGTCTTTAAAATAGCAGATCTTTAGTCCACTGGATTGATAATCTTGAAATTCCCAAGCAAAATAACCTGTATTATCTTTATGTAGATAAATTTGTGGGTGTATGGCGGAAGGATTTACGTAATTGATTTGTTTATGATGTGATAGTTCCATGGTATTAGAGCAGTAGATAGTATTTAGAGTATGCGTAACATCACATTTTTCAGTAAAACTGATAAGAGCATTACCTGATTCGTTGAGGGAAATTTTTACTTGAGGAAAAGTGCCTCTGGTTTGAGCGATGCATTTAGGAAGAGTCCATTGAGCTCCAAAATCTGCGGAAGAAACGATATATAAGGACTCTTTTGGCATAGTGTCATGAGCTACAGGTTCTGATTCTGCCCAAGCTAAAAAAGCATGCCCTTGAGCATTCCAAGAAAATTGAGGGCTATTGGTTATAATTTTACTGTGGACGGGGATTTTTTCTTCATCTTTCCAGCTTTTTCCATAATTATTGCTGGTTTGGTAGGAAAAGCCATTTTCTTTATACCAAAGAACTAGGACATGATAATTATTATCTACTGCTAGAAAATGATCAATAAATCCATCCATAACATCGACATCTAGATTGGTAATATACCATCTATAACCAAAATTATCTGATCGGAGCAGGACAATTTGATTAAAGTCGGGTTGGTCATAAGTTTTTACAGCAAGAAAGACACTGCTATCATTTTGCGCTATGCGATAGTTTTCTGTAGCGATCAGCATATTTGGCAGGATAATAGTTTCTGGTTTTGACCAAGTTATACCAAGATCTGTTGATCGCATGGTGTTGTAACTATTATCTAGTTTATTATGCCAAAAGCACAAAAGATATCCTTGTTCGTTGATAGCAATTTTAGGATTAATGCAAGCATTATAATGCTGAAAGAAACACAGTTTAGGAGCAAAGCTCCAGTGTCTTCCACCGTTTATGGTTGTAGAACAATTGAGGTTCACTTTGCTGGAGAAAGGATCATTCGCCATCCAAATTGTTACCCCTTTATTAGACAGATTAAAAGCCGTATTCCAAAACCATATGGGAGTATCATTGATAGGGGAGATGGGTATCTTATTGGTTTCTTTAGCAAGAAGAGATGAGAAAAAAATACAAAGAACAAATGAAAAAGACTTCATAGGATTTCCTAAAAATTAAGGACCATATGTTGTATTTTTTATTTGATAAAAATCAATCTTTTTAATTCATACATTTAGAGGCTAAAGTAGTGGATGCTATGACTATGTCTCTTGTTCTGCTCTAGTAGGTCGTTCAGACCAGTTTGTTAATAATAATGTAGGTCGACGAGAATGTCTTAAAAAAGTGCAAGGTCCGCTTTCTTCTTTTTGTAATCCATATTTTTCAAATATCCATGCTAAGATGGTCATTACAGCTCCTGAAACAGCAACAGTGGATGTAATAGATTCTGCCAAAGAGTTCCCGTCTGCAACGAAAAGAACTACTAAAGAACCAAAAAGGCCTACAGGCATGCTTGATAGTCCGTAAAAATAAATAGGTACTTTCCAAAAGTCCCAATTAAAAACATTCCCACGTCTATGCCAGCATTTATCTACCAATAATGATAGGGTTATCAAAGAAGCTCCGGCTATAGATGCCCCTTTACCAAAAGGGGATGGATCACCAGCAATGGCAGAACCGATCAAACTATCTACGCCTAATTTTAGAGCTCCTACACTTAGTATATAAACAGATTTTCTATCTCCTTCCCAGTTTCCACACCCTGGACTCCATAAGGTATGAGCTTGATCTAACTGTTCTTCAATTTGTCTTTGTAACTTTGAACCAACTGGAACAGATGTCCAAGAAGGTTTTTTATCAATAATTGTTGGAACTTGTACATGAGTATCGCCAGCTTTTGCAATAGACCGACGTGTATGGCAACAACTGAGCATAGACCAAAGTGTATAAACGCCACCTCCAATAGCAGCAAAAGCTACGCCGGAAGCCATGTTAATTACACCTGGATCTCCAATATCAAAAACGTTAGTTACCAAACCTGTAACGCCAACTACAGCGGTTAACCCAAGTGTAAGATTGCATAAATATTTTAACGGGCGCCAATCATTTCTCGTTGTTACAATAGGTTCAGTTGCTCCGTCTGGGATCTCAATACAATAACGTACCCTTGTGTTTAATAGGGGCTGTGCTGCCATAAGAATACCTACTAGTTTAGAAAGTGATGAGAAGAATTAAAAAACTTGTCTGAATTATGCACAAGACAAATGTATTCATTATTCATCAAATTTAGTCTTTTTCCCTTGTGAAAATGACAAAAAATTCTTTTTTTTCGGACGTATTTCATTTAAATTCATAGGGATAGGCATCTATTTCCGAACGTCTGATAATTTCACTTGCTCAATATTTTTATGAGGAATATAAGCATTCGTCTTTCTTATACAACACAAAGAAAGGAGAAAGTTATGGCACTACAAATCAATATAGGCGCTCCTTCAGTAATGGATACGCCACCTGTACCTGCTCACATTCCACCACCGCCTTGTAATATTAGAGATGACACAACATTCGACATTCCTTTTTGGGGATCCAGATCAATGCGTATTGTACAATGGTTTGAAGGGTTAACAGAGGATCAACAGACGGAAGTGGAAAGAGTATATCACGTATCAAATCGTTTTTTAACTACTACACTACATAGAGCTATCAATAATGCCATATCTGGAGGAATGCGTTTCAGAGCTCTTAAATATTCAATGTGGCAGAGGGTAGTATATACGATAAAGTATATCGATGAAAAAGTAGAAGACCTAGTTGAAAGTCCTCTTTTTTGGGCAATAGGGATTATATTAGTAATAAAAGTATTTTTTTTATAGGAGATCATTATGGCAGCAGCAGGAACAAGATTATCTATTAGATATCAAAGTGCGGTACCGGATACTTATGCCACAGAAGGAAAGGTTGTTGGAAGAGTACTTGGGGGCGCTGCAGGGGTAGGAGTATTTTTAGTGTACCCACCTGCAGGAGTTGGACAAGTTGCTTTAGAAGGTTTAGCCGGATTATGCTTTTATTATGGTGGTGGATTCGCAGGTGAAAAAGTTGGTCATTGTATTGATAAAAGTACTATAGCAACTAGAACCGTTTCTTTATTAGCTCCTGAAAGACATAAAAGTTGGTTAGATAGCGCAGGTGCTGCACAAAAAGCAGCTTTAGAATCTTTTTTAACGGAAAATGTTCTTGGATGGCGGGGTAGTTTATCAGGTAAACTGATGATATTACCTGTCATTACACCATGCGGTCATACTTTTGATGCAAAACGTATTTATGAACATTTAGATACGAGTTCTGAATGTCCTACTTGTAGCGCAGGAGAACTCACTCGAGATAAGCTATTGATCAATGGCCCATTATTTTCAAGGGTTATCAGCGGATTAACTAGAGCCTCTATATGGAATCAGGACCATCCTGAAAGGTGTTTAGATGCAACAACAATAGATCCTATTTTAGACGATTTACAAGAAATTTGTGACGCTTTAAATGCTAGTGAAGCAAGAGCTATGAGAGCATATGCGGGAAAAGAAACCCCGAATTTAGGTAGTAATTTTGGAAAGTTTGTTAATAGAATGAGCAGCTTAGGTCTGTTAAGTATGCGCGTAAATTTAAGAAGATTAGTTCGTTTATAAAGGAGGGGTATTATGGCAGGTGTTTCCCTAGAGATTAATTATAAAAGTGCTGCTCCTGATACTCATGAAAATCATGGGGGGAAATTTGGCTCTTTGGTTGGATATGCGATTTCTGGAGGGGTGATTTATTTTTATCCCCCAGCAGCAGCTCTTCATTGGGGATGGCAATTACTTGGCGCATTGATATCAGGTGGCTTTTTTGGAGGAGCTGGAGCGGGGATTGGAGCTCAATTTACTAGAGAACAGATTATGGATAGAAAAATCAATATAATCTATCCACAAAAATATCGAGAATGGAAAACAACAGCTTCTAGAGAAGAAAAAGAGATGATGAGATTGTTCATTCGGGCGAACTTTTCTGCTGTCGGCTCAGCTTTAGGTAGGGAGGCGTTTTCGATTCCTTTGAAAACATCTTGCGGCCATACATTTGAAGCGCAAAAAATTTATACTCATTTACAAACAAGTTCCAGGTGTCCTAGTTGTCGTGCATCTGGTGTAACTAAAGACACGTTACTATTAGACGTGGATGTGTTAGAAAAAATATTAGAAACCTTTTCTGTTAGTACATTAACTAGGTGGCAAGCCGTTCATCCAGAGGTTGATATAAGCGAAGGAGTAAAGGCTATTGCTGCTGATGCTAGAGATGTAGCAGACAAAGTGATCGCTCATGATTCTACTTTAATCGACCGATATCAAAATAATAGAAATAGCGGAACTATTGATTATACTTTAGTGCTCGATCGTTTTGAGCGAGTTGGCCTGTTAGGTTTAGTCAATAGATTATCAGATTAATAAAGGAGATAAGTTATGGCATTAAGTGCAATGCAAGTGGGAGTACGAATGGTGAGATTGGGTCTCAATGCAGAAAATGTTTGGCAAAGATGTGTTCAAGTGGGTAGGGGAGCAAGAAGCCCTCAAGGTTTTACAGTTTTTTTTACTGAAATCATATTAGCAAATATGGATATTTGTTCTATAGTTAGTGAGGCCTTATCTTATCTTTCTCCAATGGGAAGTGCAGGCAGGGTAGAGGGCTCTTTAGGAGCAGGAACTTTTCGAGCCGCAAGTCTTTACGGAAAAGTAGTAAAGTTAATTCTGAAACGAGACAAGCAAGCCTTAGTTGAGTTAGTTACAGAATGTTTAGCAGCAGTGAGATTATATCATGCGACTAAAGAAGCAGCTTTGTCTTTAAAGCCTGGATTATCCGCAAAGGAAAGAGCTGTGACTGATCTGGTTCTTAGAGATTTAAAAATCTGTTCAAAAGACGTTCCGACAGAATTAAGTAAGGCACAATTAACTCAATCAGAAATAGAAAAATTTGAATTAGCATTATCTTGGATTGAAAGAGAAATACACCATCAAAGTGCTGTCAGGACTCCAGTACCTGCTGCTTTAGCCACAGCGGCGGTTGCTGCTGTAGATAGTGATGATCCGGCAGGATATTTAACAAGAAATGTTATTCCTCGTTTGATTGAGGATGATCCGACTTTTACTGAAGATTTTCCTGATCCAAGGACAGGGCAAGATATTAGATTATTTTGTCCGATCACGCAGTGTGCAATACGCCATCCTGTAACAGATCATCATGGTCATGTTTATGAGCGGGATGCGATTTTAGAACATCTAAATCATTCTGATAGATGTCCTTTAACCCGACAGAGACTAACCAGAGCAGATATTACTGATCGTCCTGATTTGCAAAGAATCGTAGATAATCGATTAGATCATTATAATCAATTAGTAGTTCAAGCTATTGTTAATGAAATGCGAGCTAGACAGCGTGCTGGCGGACCGGTATAAAAATAAATATTAATAGGAAGGTATAATATGGCAATTATGGCATTGGGTGGTGCTGGCGGAGGTGGAGGCACCTTAGCTACAATCACTGGGTATTTAAGTACAGCAGGTTCAACTATTACTTCTTTAGGAGGAAGCGCGTTATCATCGGTAGGAAGCTTTTTTGCTTCTGCAAAAGGAGGAATAGTATCTGTGGGAGGCTTTTTACTTGCTTCCAAGACCGCTGTTTACACTTTAACAACATATCGTTTAGTTACATTAGTATTGAAAAAGTTTTATTTTCAACAACCCTTAACCAGGATGGAGATAATCGAGTTAGCTGCCGCAGGCATAGGTGTTGCTGGTATGGCAGCGGATGGTTTGATTCGGTTAATGGGCAATAGTGGTCGTGTTTTATCTACTATAGAAATCGCGGGAGGTATTGCACGAGGAACAGGTATTCCTGTAGCGATTTTTGCAAGATCGACTGATCTTTTTGATAAAGAAGCAAATACTTGGTTGGGTATTTTGTATCTTGCATCGGGTGCTTTTGGAATGGCCGGTGCTTTAGATGTATCTTTATTGCCTCAGGTCTTGTCTGCAACAGAGGCTGCTAATGTTTCTTCAATTATTTTAGATTCACAGAGTATTATAGAATCGCTTGGTCTGTCAAGGGCAAGAGATGCTGCTTTCGATCATCTCAATACAATGGCGATGACTCCAGAGCAATTAGAAGCAGCAGCTGATGCACTAGAGATTATATGGAGACATGAACCAATCGTAAGACACTTATCGGATGCGTTTCGTCGTCATATTCCTGAAAGGTATCATAATGATTTTCCTTTTTGCAATTATCAATGTCCTCTAACCAATACACCGATAAGATACTGTGCTGGATTACCAGGAATTACTGATTTATATGAAAAACAAGCCCTTATTGATGAACTTAATAGAGATGGTGGTAGATTCCAAGGGCGTTTTACAGTAGCCGATGTCATTGATAACCCTACTCCTGCAGTGCAAACAGCAATTAATGCGCATGTTAGAGCGGTGATTAATGCGCATGCACGCCAAATAAATGAAATTTATCCACAACGAATAGGAATTTGCAGACAAAGAGCTACTCAATTGAGAGCTGAAGCGGCCCAACAGGCAGCTACAGCTGCTCCAAGAGTACGTCCGAGAGCTGGAATTGCTCATTCACATGCCAACTAGGAGGTGTTTATGGCATTACAAGTTGTATGGGGGACTTTATCAGCAGTTAATTTTGCCTTAGAATGTAAACGCTGTTGGGATGAGGTTCATGTACCGAGATCTTCTTCAGTTGATAGAGCTAGTCATGTTGCCAGTTTATTTTCCCAGGGATGTTTTGCTGTATTGCCTTTATTAAGCAGTTTTCAATTAATGCGCGGAGTTCGTCAAGCTACGGAAATGACCTTTAGAGCCATTCCGTTAATTTATTCTTCTTTTCAATTAGCTCTATACGGGAAAGTCAAAGAGAATCGGTTTTCGTGTGGTAGAGGACTGGGGTTACATGCTTTTTGCAGAAGAGAAATAGCCACTTTAATACAAGAGGGGTTTATTTCTAAAAGTTTTCTCTATTTAGCTATTTTATTAAATAGTACTGAAATCTGTTTAAGAACAAGTATAAAAGATAAAATCAGTAAAGCGGTGATGCCATATCTAAAAAAAATACAATCATATTTTTCATCTTCTTCAGCTCCTACTAGGAATGATCCATATAATTTTCGGGTGCGATTTGTAGACGGTGAAGATCATGCTCTGCCTGATGTAATGAAAGTGGATCCTATGTTTGATGATATTTGTCCCATTACTCACAGGCGCATAGCCATGCGACTAGTAGATACAACCACTGGTCAGGCATATGATCCAATGGCATTAATAGAATGGCTTGGAAGTGGAGGCCCGCAAGGATGGCCTACAACTAGAAGACCGGTACGACCTCAGGATATAGATTTTCCTGATTTAGGTTCTCGTACTATTCTGCGACGTCTGGCGCGTTATTTCTTTTGGAGCTATGTATGTTCACAACTGCAAGTAGTCCTGCCAAGACCGGAGGAGGATTTTTCAGAGGAACAAGAAAGGGAATTTTGTACTCGTCTTAAACGATTTTTAGAAACTATGGACGAGGCGAGATTTAGAGCACAGTTTGATACTAGCGTTCCTGCATTTACTAATTATTATTTGGGGATGGATGTAATAGATATCGGTTTAAGTCGATCTGCATTAACCAATAAATATATTCGTTATCCAGTAAAATTACATGGATCAGATGACTATTATGAGAAAGAGGAATTGGAAAGAATTTTAAGGGAAAATCCGATGCAATTTCCTGGGAAAACTCTAGAAGATATTGATTATTCAGAACTAGATTCTTTTGATGGCACAATTTTAGGTATGTGGGGATCTTTTAATGTAGTAAGGGAGATCATTTTAGAGAATTTAAATAGACATCCCGAATGGATGAATAGTACAGCAGCAGCAAGTTAAGGAGCATAATATGGCTAGCAGTGGTATCGCATTAGGAGTTAAACTAGTTAGACTTGGCTTAGAAGCTGTAAATGCCTGGAAAGAGGAGCATCGAGACCCATTGACGGGAGAAAAGCATGACACGACTACAGTAAGAAGATGTTTAGATATAGCTGCGATTTTGCTAAATATGGGAGAATTGATAACCTCTAATTTTAATTTAAAAAGAGTTCTTGTTGTATCTGAAGGAGGAGTAAGAATATCTAGGGTAATTGTAAATCTTTCAGATCGAAAAAGTCATGAGAAGCTTCAGTGGGCCATAGACATGTTGGCTTTTCTAAGGTTACACGCAAAATATGAAGGGATTCGGCTTGATGAGTTGTTGGCTATGTCAGATGATGAGCTCAGTAAAGTGAAATGGCCGATATATGAGACAACAACTGAGTGGGTAGGAACCGAACCCATTACTACAACTAAGCAGATTGGAACCCGGACCATTACAAGAGCTGAGCTCAAAGGACTAGCAAAAGGAAAAGAAACTGCTATTTCTAGTTTTTCTAGTTTTGAGTCTGCCTGCCGAGGGATATTAGCGGTTCGACAGGTGACTGAAGGCAATCCATTTGAAGGTACCGATGATTTGATTAATAGAGATGTTATACCCCATGATTTGGCTGATGATGCAACATTTACTGTGCCTTTCCCCGATCCCCGAACCGGCAATGAAATTACTTTGTCATGTTCTTTAACGCACAGGGCAATTCGGTATCCTGTTCAGGATGAATGTGGACATATTTTTGAAAAAGATGCTATAGCTCACTATCTTCGTTTTCACACGAGTTGTCCTGTAACTAATACAACATACACCATAAGAGAAGTGGATAGTATCGAAGCAGATGGAACTCCTGCAACACACAATGTATTAGCCAATCCTCCAGTTGAGCGACCTGATTTGCAAAGAGTAGTTGATGCACGACTTCATTTTTATCAAAGAATACTTATGGAACATGCTCGTAATATGGCTCATTTAAGCAGAGTAGCTGCTGCTGCCGCTGGTGGCGGCGGTGGAGGTGGTTTAGCCACTCCGTAAAAAATAGGGAAGGCGATAAGCCGGATTCTGTCTGGTAGGGCCATTCATCTAGAGAACTTATTACTAAGTTCTTCAAGCGCATATGGGATAAAGGGTTTTGGCGAAAGAGCCTTCCTTTATCGCTGCTTGCTCAAGATGGGGTTTACAGCGTCGCGCCATTTATGGTGCGAGGATTAGCTAAAGCTAATCTTTTCACTCTTGCTAATGGAGTTTAGCGACCTATTTTCTGTTGCACTTTCCGTAGCCTTACGGCTCCCAGCCTTTCGCTGGCATCTTCTTTCTATCGAGTCCGGACTTTCCTCTTCAATTAAGAAGCGACCCTATGCCTTCCCCGGGATATAATAAGTAGTTAAGTGGACTGCACGGCTCTACGTCTTCTACGTTTTGGAGCGAGTGTAGTTCCTTCAAGATTTTGACTATCTTGCCAGTAGAGGATGCGAGAGCAGTGTTCACAAAAGACCATTCTTTCACCTTTTCTGACGAGATTTTCATGTTGCGCAGTAAGTGCGATATGACAGCCGGAGCAGGTTCTAGCTTCGATAGGGACTACGACTCTGTCTTTTTTATTTTTAAACAGTCTGTCATAGATACGTAAGATGTCTTGGTTAGCGGTAGCGGCTAGCTGATCGCGTTGTATTTTTAGTTCTCTTCCTTCTTTATTGATGAGTTCAATAGAACTATAGATTTCTTTTTTGAGTTCTTTAGTGCTGTCTTCAGTTGAGGAAAGGCTTTGTTTAATCTTTTCCAAAACTTCTTCTTCCAGATTTTTTTTATCGATGAGATCTGAGGTGGCTTGTTCTGTAGCGTGTCGTTCTCTTTCTGCGGTGCTCATTTCTTGAGTGAGAGCATTGAATTCTTCAACTTTTTTGATAGTAGATTGTTTCGCGTCTAATTTTTTGATTTTTTCTTTGATCTCTTCGATTTTGATCTCATGAAGATCGATATTTTTTTTGATTTCGATGAGGTCTTCTTGTTTTTCAGATAGTTGGTTCGTTAGGTCTGTGCGCAGAGATTCGATATGATTGAGTTCTTTTTGTCTTTCGCGCTTCAGCTTCATCAGCCTTAGCATTTTCATATCGAGTTCTTGGATTTCTAAAATAGTTTTTAGAGAAGAAATCATGATTGTGTTCAACCTTGTGATATTTTATTAGAAATAGTTTAACGGTTTAAGTACAAATCATCAAGAGAAAATAACCTATAGAGAATATTTGATATTTAGATAAACTATGCCTATAAGTTATTTTTAATAAAAAGAGTTGGTGTGAGGTTAATATAAGATGTCCTATTTAAAAAAATTTTTTTCTTCTGTAGTTGAATCTAAACGAGAGGCTTCAGCGATTAGTTTTTATGCAGCATTAGATGGTATAGCCAAAGTGATGCCTGAGATAGCCGAGTCGATTCTGCAGGAGTTGACCGATCAAAGAAATTATTTGAAACTGATTGCTTCGGAAAACTATTCATCTTTAGCCGTTCAGCAAGCGATGGGGACACTATTAACTGATAAATACAGTGAAGGATATCCCTTTCATCGTTTTTATGCAGGGTGTGACAATATCGATTTTATCGAATCTAAAGCGGTAGAGCTAGCCAAGAAAATATTTGGAGCGGATCATGCCTATGTACAGCCGCATTCCGGTGCTGATGCTAATCTAGTTGCCTTTTGGTCTATATTGATGCACAAGATTGAAAATAAACGCATTGAACAGCTGGGAAAAAAGAATGTCAATGAGTTGACAGATGCGGAGTATGAAGAGATCCGTAAACTATTTAGTCAGCAGAAGATTTTGGGGATGGCACTAAATTCCGGTGGGCATTTGACACATGGCTATAGGATGAATGTATCTGCGAAGATGATGAGGGCATATGGATATGAGGTGGATGCAAAAACGCATCGTATCGATTATGGTCAACTAGAGAAAAGAGCATTAGAAGTTAAGCCGCTGATATTAATAGCGGGATATTCTGCGTATCCCAGGCTGGTGAATTTTGCAAAGATGAAAGAAATAGCAGATAAGGTTGGAGCGGTATTGATGGTAGATATGGCGCATTTTGCAGGGCTTGTAGCTGGAAAAGCTTTGACGGGCGAATATAATCCTGTAGCTTATGCGGATATTGTCACAACTACCACTCATAAAACCCTGCGAGGCCCTCGTGGAGGGCTGGTGCTATGCACAGAAGAATATAAAGAAGTAGTGGATAAAGGCTGTCCTTTAGTGTTAGGGGGACCGCTTCCCCATGTGATGGCTGCTAAAGCTGTAGCGTTTGAAGAAGCGTCTAAGCCGCAGTTTCAAGTGTATGCTCAACAAGTGATTAGTAATGCAAAAGCTTTAGCTGAAGCGCTTGTTGAAGAAAAGGTAAAAGTGTTAACGGGAGGCACGGATAATCATTTAATATTGTTCGATGTGTTTGAAAGTTTTGGTCTTACAGGTAGACAGGTTGAAATGGCATTTAGACAGGCGCATATTACAGTGAATCGCAATGCGATTTACAATGACAAGATGGGTCCTTGGTATACATCAGGTATTAGACTGGGAACGCCAGCGCTAACTACATTGGGTATGAAAGAAGAGCAAATGAAAGAGATAGCAAAGAGCATGGTAAAGATTTTAATACATACCAAGCCTGCTCAAGTAAATGGGAAAAGTTCTAAGGCAAAAGCGAATACCGATGAAAAAATTTTGCAAGAAGTAAAATCGAGCGTACAAGAGCTTTTGAGTGCATTTAAGCTATACCCCGAGCTTTCTCAAATATAATATTATCTTGTTCAAAAGCTTAAGTGTTTCTATCATTCCATTGATATTTTTTATGGAGTGATAAATGGGATCAACGGCCATAGTTTCTTTAAGACAAAATAAATTAGCACACTATCCATCTGAAACTGTTGAAGAGCGTTTTATGCGAGAGGTAGAGGAGAAGATGTTAGATCGATATCCTTTATCTTTAGATGAGCTAAAAGAGTTATTCTCTGGTTACACTGAAGAAGAAAAGCAGCAACTATATCAAGATTTTTTATATCTAGAAGAGCAGTTATTTGAGGGAGCTAAAAAAGAAGCGTCTTTTATGGTTGTACCTGAGGTGTGTGATTGTTTAGCGAGTAAAGAGATAGCTGACTTATTTCAGAGTTTTGGACAAGTTCATGATGAAAAACCTGTCTACTTACATTTAAAATATCGGCTGCTAAATCACATGCGATATACTTATGCATTTGATGTCTTGCAGTTAAAAAGAACAAAGTTGGAGGCCGTTTTGCATTGGAGTAATGCATGCAAGTTCTTTTTCCATGTATTTTTTAATCATGCATTAAGATATGGATATTCATTAGTGTTTGTGAATAGTGAACTGTTATTTCCTCACAGTCAAGCGCTTATTGAGCTTTGTAAAGAAGCGGGATATGAGCAATTTACTGTTCCACCAATAAAATAAATAAAAAATCGGATGCAAGAATTGTGTTCTCAGTGTATCCTGTGAAATCTTTATTCTACATGGAGGCCTTTCATGAAAAAGATACTCTCTATTTCAGCGTTTTTTATTTTATTGATTGGACTAGGTGTTTTGTTCCTACAAGGAAACAAGCCATTAAAGCTGAGTCTGAAAGACCGGATGGTCTTGAAAGCCTATTCAATGTTTGATGATAGCAGATATGTATGTCCTTTGGGAGATATCAATCATAAATTAGATAAATACACTACCAAGGAACTCGAGCAAATAAATGAAGATTTTCATCTATTAAAAGAATACACTTTTGCCAAAGCGAAAAAGGGAAAGTCTTTTATTGCTACCGCTGGAGGCCCTGCATCATTTAAATCAACAGCATTAGAGAATGAGATTGATGGACAGGGATATGCTTTTATTGATCCTGACAAGAGTTGTTTATTTAGAATGGAAAAAACTTATTTGCGCGATATTCGAAGTAAAACCAGAACACCTGAAGAGGCCTATAATCATTGGCGTGAAGCTTCTCATTTTTTAGCAGGAACGTTTTTAGGATACGCTTTAAAACATGGATATATCATTGCTCATGGCACGACTAGTACAGCACCTAATGTAGAAACCTTTATGAATTGCGTTAAAGATTATGGCTATCATTTTCATTTGCTTCATATGAGCGCACCGGACCATGTAAGGATTCAAGCGGATAAGATTAAGAAAAAAAATGGCATGTTCCAATGCACAGAAGAGGATTTGATTCGCAAGGGAAAATGGTTTTATGAAAGGCTACCGGTTTATCTTAGAGTAGCTGATAAGATCACTTTTTATGTGAAAGAAGATATTGGCACTATTTCAAGACCTGTAGCAGTAAAAAGGGGCAATAAATTTAGCGTCAAAGATCAAGCGGGCTATGATCTTGTTATCAAGCTGCATAATGAAGCGCAAGGAGATCAATTTTTTCAAAAATTGATCGCCTCTAATGACTAATATTTAGTTATTATAAAAAAATAATTTTACTATTTTTTTTTGGGGATTAACACTCCTTTTGCTAATATAAAGTAAGAACCCCAAAAATTGAGGAACATGGCTATGGCTAAAGAGAGCAACAAAGAGATTATTACCCGTTGGATTGATGATAAAATTGAAGAGAGTCTTTTAGAAAAAAGACGTATTTTTTTATCTGACGCCGTAGATCAAGATTCTGCCAAAGAAGTGATTCGCAAGCTTTGGTATTTAGAGCATACGGATAGTAAGCGACCTATTTTATTGGTCATCAATTCTCCCGGTGGTTCAGTAGACTCTGGTTTTGCTATATGGGATCAAATAAAGATGTTATCTTGTCCTGTATATACCTTGATTTCAGGATTGGCAGCATCTTTTGGTTCGTTATTGAGTTTAGCTGCATCAAAGGGCAAGCGTTTTGCTACGCCTTATTCTCGCATAATGATTCACCAACCATTGATTGCAGGTGTGATTCAAGGCCAGGCAACGGATCTTGAGATCCAAGCAAAAGAGATGTTAAAAACTAGAGAGATCATTGTGGACATTTATGCTAAAGCAACAGGTAAAAATTCCAAAGAGATTGCTAAAGCAATCGATAGAGATAACTGGATGACTGCAGAAGAAGCGTTGAAGTTTGGTCTGTTGGATAAGATTGTTAATTCTTATAAAGAAATAGAGATTTAATTTACTTTTAAGAATTTCTTTAACTTGAGCCCTTTAATCTTGTATATATAGAAGTAGGGGGCTTCTTTTTCATAAAATTGCAAACCTTTTTATGGCAACGAATAACTATTTACAAAAGTATGAGAAAAAAGCGCGTGCTTTGATCGATGATAAGAAGATCAAAGAGGTAATTTTTTCTAAGAATACGTATGAAGTGGAGGTTGTGCATGAGAAAAAAAGTTACTGGCCCTTTTTGCAGATTAGTAATGAAGGTGCATTAAAAGATGCTTTTTGCACCTGTAAGCAATCGGAAAAAGAGCAGGGGTGTTTACATCTAGCTGCAGCGTATTATTTTATCAATGCGCATCATAAACCTTTGCATGAGCTTTTCAAAGAACATTTATTTTATAAACTAACTGATTTGGCAGCAAAGCGCTATGGATATGATACATCTATACTGTCTAAAAGAGGCGCTAGTTATCAGATTGCATTGGATAAGAAACAAAAGGCGTTTGTGCTGCATGCACGCAATCAAAAAGGTGCAAAGAAGCTCAAAGAGCTCATTACTAAACGGGTGAAAGAGACAGAAGAGACTTCCTTAAAATTTTCTAATCTTTCGATGGAAGAGATTTCTCTTTATAGGCAGGGAAAGCCATCAGCCAGTTTATCCTATGAGCTTTCTTTTTGGTCTGATCTAGCCAAATGGTTATTTTTGTTACAAAACGATGAGCAGAAGATAAAGGTAACGTTTTCGAATGAAGATCCTTTTCCCACAGAAGTGAGCATTCAATCTCCTCCAATAGAAGTGAGTTTTCATATTTTTAAAGAAGATTGGCAGGATTTAATTCCCAGTTTGAATACTGTTGACGGCAATATAAAAAGCCATGATTTCATAGAAAATACTATTGAGAAAATGGTTTTTGATTCACAAAACAAAAGCTTGCAAATTGTTCATAAAGTACTGCCTTTAGAATTTTCAAAAGAAAAGGAATATCCACATATTGCCTCTTGTTATTTTGTAAAGGGAGATGGATTTTATTGTCATAGTCCGGATTGTATTTTTGAAAAAGATAAGATTGAAGCCAATGAAATAGCTTATGCGTTAGATCATTATGGTGAAAGGATAGCGCATCATTTGCAAGGAGCCTCTATTCACACAACCAAGCATCATGTGCAATATAACTTATACTTTGATCCAGATGAAAATTTTCATATTGAAAGTTATCTGTTTGAGTTGGGGGATATAAAAAGAGAAAACTTATTTGGCTCTTGGCTATTTATTCCTCAAAAAGGATTTTTTCTTTTAGATAATCCCGATGTGCAAGAGCAGCAAATCATTCCTAAAACACAGATGAGTTTATTTATAGAAAAGAACCGGAAATGGTTAGGTAAGTTTGATGCATTTCAAGTACATATTGGCTCATTACAAATGCAACTAACTTATAAGTTTGATGGAGAGTTTTTATGTTTTGATACAACGGTTAGTTTATCAAACAAAGAAAATACGGTGATTGATTTAGATGAATGGCTTTATATCGACAATAGAGGATTTTATTTAAAAAAATCACCGCTTGGCACTTCGATGGTTTATCCAGGGCAATGTGTTGGTGTAGATAAAATTTCTAGTTTCATTGATGAGCATTATGATGAGTTAGAACAGATCTTACATTTTTTTACTAGTGAAGAGCCGGTAAAAGATATGGGGCTTACGATTTCATTAGATGAAACGCAACACATTGAGGTTGATCCTCAGATTTTATTAAATCCGAGCTATCACCGTGAGGATCTAATCTTTTTGGATCACTATGTGTATATTAAGAGCAAGGGTTTTCATCTTTTACAAAGCCAGTTGCAGCTGCCTCGCAAATTTGCTAAAGCGCAGCGAATAGCCAAAGAAGAAGAGTTATATTTTCTAAAATTTGAGCTTGGCAACTTAAAAAAGTTTGCGCTTCATATCGATCCCAAGTTAAAAAACCCAAGATATATCGAGCTGTTTGTCAGAAATATTTCTCAAGAGACGCTGAGAGGCAGGGTAACTTACCTAATAGATTTTGTATATCGAACAGATATTGGCGTAGTTCCCATGTATGAGATATGGGAGGCACTGCATAAAAATAAGAATTATTTATTTACCGAAGCGGGATTAATTGATTTGCAACCAGATAGATATAGCTGGCTATTGCAGATAAAAAAACGCAAGATTCACCGAACCAAAAAATGGCTGCGGATGAATGTGATTGATTGGATACGACTGATTGCTTTTGAGAAAGTTGTTCTGCCACCGGGTGATTCAAAAGAAAATAGAAGAATTTTAAGGACAGTGAAAAAACTAGAGTCCTTAGAAGCGGATAGAGAGATTAAATTAGAGAGTTTAAAAGCTACACTGCGGCCTTATCAAGAAACGGGAGTGCAGTGGCTGTGGAATTTAACTTCACACGGACTTTCATGTCTTTTATGTGATGAGATGGGGCTTGGTAAGACTCATCAAGCTATGGCTTTGATTGCAAGTCTTTCTCATTATGATGAGATGAAGAAAAATAAGTATCTTATCGTTTGTCCTACATCTGTTATTTATCATTGGCAAGAGTTATTAAAGCAATTTTTGCCAAGTGTAGATGTCTATGTATACCATGGTTTTGAAAGAGACATTGACACTTTTGCTGCAAAACATCAGATCTTACTTACATCGTATGGGATTTTGCGATTAGAAAAGAAAAAGATCTGCTTATTTTCTTTTGAGCTAGCAGTTTTTGATGAGATGCAGATGGCAAAAAATATCTTTTCTAAGACCCATCATGCAATGCGACAGATCAATGCTAGAGTAAGGCTTGGATTAACAGGAACGCCGATAGAAAATTATCTTCACGAGCTCAAGGCGTTGTTTGATATTATTTTGCCACATTATTTGCCATCGGATGCAGTATTTAAAGAATTTTTCGTTAACCCTATTGAAAAAGAGCAAGATGAACAAAAAAAACTGATGCTGCAAGCGCTGATAAAACCATTTATTTTGCGAAGGAAAAAACAAGAGGTTTTGAAAGAGCTTCCTGAAAAAATGGAAGAGATAGCTATATGCGATCTTTCTGATGAACAGAAAAAATTATATAATCAAGTGATTGAAGAGTATAGACAATCGATGATCAATCCTTTTACACAAAATAATAGCCAGGTAAGTTACGCACATATTTTTGCTCTTTTAACTAAGTTGAAACAGGTATGTGATCATCCGAGCTTATTTTATCAAGATGCAAAAAACTGGCAAAAATATTCATCTGGCAAATGGGATCTTTTTGTAGAACTACTCAAAGAAGCGCATGAGAGTGGACAAAAGGTAGTGGTGTTTTCTCAATATTTAGAGATGATAGCAATTATTGAGTCTTACTTGAAAAAGCAACACATTGGCTATGCGATGATTAAAGGGGCGACGAAAGATAGAGCGCAGCAGATCAAAAGATTTAAAGAAGATCCCGCATGCCAGGTATTCATCGGATCTCTTTTAGCTGCCGGTGTAGGGATTAATTTATCCTCTGCATCCGTTGTGATACATTATGATCGTTGGTGGAATCCAGCCAAAGAAAATCAAGCAACAGACAGGGTGCACCGCATTGGACAAACACGCGGGGTGCAGGTATTTAAGCTGGTGACAAAAGATACAATAGAAGAGCGTATTCATGCTCTTATTGATAGGAAAAAAGGGCTTATCGAAGAAACGCTTGGTAAAGATGACAGCGAGCAAATCAAAACGCTCACTAAAGAAGAGCTGTTAGCAGCGCTTCAAACCATTCCTATATAAATCATTTGACTTGCAATAAAATTTAATAAGCATATATCTAGTTACCCTCATTTTATTTAAAGGAGAAAACTATGGCAGGAGCAGGTGTTAATTTTGTATTGCGTTATGTAGATATGTTTTTACAGGTGGAAAATTTATATAATCGAATTCGAGAAGATAGAAGGGATAATAATTGTAAAACTACAATTCTGGCTGATATCGTTTCTATTGGTATAGAAATGGCCGCTGATCAAGTATTTAATCTCAAGAACCGTGGGGATTTGAAAACGGTTGAATGTGCAACACGTATTCTTGCTTTTCTTTCCTCTATTCATGATGCTATTAAACACAGAACTTCTTGGCCCATTACTGATTTGTTAGTCCATAGTTTTTCATTACTTAGAGCGTTATGTGAACGAAAAGAAATTATTGCAAGTGAACGATTATCTTTAACCTCAGAAGAGAGAAGCAAATTGGCCAAAGAATTAGAAAAGCGAGGAGATATATTACAAGATCCCGAAACTTTAGCTAATCAGGTTAAAATTTATGGGAAGGCAAAAATAGTAGCAAGAATAGCAGAAACTGTGGAAAGGATATATGAAGATAGTCTGCATTGCGATGTAATATACGGAAGATTTACTCCTTATACTATTTCTTTGCCAGGTTTTGGATCAGGTGGAGGAGGAAGCGTCGTTCCTACCGCTGTCCCAAGTCATGGCGGCGGTGGAGGAGGTGGTGGAGCACCTATTGATGATCCTTATGGGCCAATTGATGTAGCTAGTAGGCCGGTTATCATAGATATCATGGAAGCTGATAGCGTATTACAACGACATGTTTGTCCAATTACTATGAGAGCCATACGTAAAGCAGCGCAGTGCCAATGTCCACATCGACATATTTTTGAAAAGACAGCTTTAATAGATTGGATGAATATACATCATGATTGTCCTACATCACGTTTACCTCTGCACTGTGTAGAATCCAACCCTGTTATACAAAGAATAATTGATGAAAGGTTGACGCACTATAATGATGTAATAGCTAGAGCTATTCAAACTGAAGTAGATAATAGTTAAAAATAAATTAATTAGGAGCAATTATGGCTTTACCAGCAGTTACAGGAATACTGTCTTCGACTTGGTCGATTATAAGTTCAGGAATCACTTGGATAGTAGGTTACATGCCTTCTGCAAGTGGTTTTGTGGGTTTTATGCAAACTGCAGTTCCTGCAGCACATTCAACAGGGAAGGTTGCAGAAATAGCAATAAAGAAGTTATCGGGACAACAACTAACAAAAGGTGATTATGTAGAGGGAGTAATAGCAATAGTTGGGGTTGGGGGTATGGTTTGTTCAGGTGGAGTCAAATTATTAACTTCTGGCACTAATCATGCAGCAAAGAAAATTGCTACTCAAGCTCTAATGGTAGGAAGAGTGGCTGGGACTACTAGTATGTGTATTGAAATTATCAAAAAATGGACGGCAGAAGATATTACTTTTGTTAAGGGGTTGCTTTGCATAGCTCATGTTACAGTAGGAGTAACAAGTATGGGGTTGAATCCATATACACAAGCTATGTCTAGTGCTTTAGGTATTGATCTGGAGAATGTTGCTGTAGCGGTATCTTTATATGAAAAGGGGGAGACTTCGGAACTAGTGCATCGAATTTGGAATTATTTTGGAAGACTCAGTAGTAGTACATGTCCGTCTACCGATGCTGCTACGCAAAGAGGTGGAAGTTCTGGTGGAGGAAGGAGTTCACAGCAGGCTTCAGGAACTTCCCAAAATTCTGGGACAAGTCACCGTCTTCAAAGTAGAACGACCGCTAGCTCTACTGCTCATGTCGATGGTGGAGGAAGTGGGAATCAGCCAAGTGGAATCAATTCTATAGTTTTACAACTTATTCACCAACAACAAGCTGATATAGAAAATAAAATTAGACCTTTACCTGATGCGGATTTAGTTGCGAGAGATTTAGAAATATATATACCAGAATATCTTCAGACTGATTTTCCTCTTTTACAACATAAACGCTGCGCTTTTTCAAATAAATGTATCAGATGGGTTTGTGCGATCAGAGGAAGACCGGGAATATATGACAAGGCAACGATTCTTGAAGAAATTGAGAAGGGAGCAGCTGGCGAGATGGCTGGAGTTTCAATAGATGATATCTTATATGCTACCCCAGAAAATGAAGAATTTAATGCAGCAGGAATACCGTCTGAAGATGTAAATATAATTTTCAAGTTGAGCCTAATTCAACCACAAATAAATCTTGCTGTTGCAAAAACTTTGGGTGCTATTAAAGGAGTAAAAGAAAAATTACGCAGAAACCAAGGAGTAACCTCTTTTGGTTCAACTGCAACCTCAGCACCTCGTGCAGCAACAGCTAGAGGAGCTGGAGGAGTTTAAAGAATTTTTATGAGTACAATAAAAAATACGAAAAAGAATAAATTCATACATAGTTTTTCATGTACGAGGGTCATATGACTTTACCTGTAATATTGGGATCGTTACAAGTTGCGAATTTTCTTTTAGAGTGTAAGCAGTTTTGGGTAGATACGTGTGAATCTTTCGACCATCCAGCTTCTGATGGTGATTATAACAGAGTGGGTGAAATAGTTTGTGATGGCGGCTCACAGGGTAATGCATTGATTTTTCAATCACCCACGCTGATTCCTGTTCTTACTAAAACTATTTGTGCTTTCTTTAAGGCATCTTATACATCTCCGATTGTTGAGCTCTGTGGCGAGCTTATTTTTAGAGCTTTTCCATTAATCTATTCAGGAGGGGAATTATTATTATCTGGTCGAGTAGGGCGTGATAGAACTCAAGTGGGTAGGTTATTGGGGTTACATACTTTTGTTCGAAGAAGTGTGCATAGTCTTGTAATCGGTGATATAATTTCCTCATCATTTGGTTATTTATCCGTATTATTGAATTTGAATGAGCTGAGATTAAGATGTGGTGGGACGCAAAGAATACGAAGTGTTTTTCAAAACACTTATGATTCTATTTACAATTATTTTTTCCCGGTGCCACAGGTTAATCGTTATAAACTGGCAGAACGTATAGAAAAAGAACGAAATAATAAAATTTTTGAAGCGTTGGCAATAGATCCCAAATTTGCTTCCAGGCGTTGCCCGATTACTCATGATTTAATCCTAGTAGGAACAAGAGATGACACAACTGGGGGAACTTATTACGATCCAGATGCTCTTTTAAGATGGGTAAGTGGTAGTAGGGAACATACGATGCCACTCAATCGCGCGTCAGTAGTTGATAGTAGGATTCATCACAGCATGATTGATTCAAATGGTCACTTTGGAACTGATTATACGGATTGTTTGGATCGTTTGGAATATTGGTCTCATATATTATATACCTTAAGAATTGAATTACCAGACGAAGATTATTCTCGTGAAGCACAGAGAGCTTTTTGTAGACGCATAAAAACATTCTTAGAAACAGAAGATAAAGAGACTTTCAAAGCAAAATTATACACGCTTGGTCAAGATTATGTATGTTATTTATGTCCAGACAGACGCTTTTCCTATTTTTGTAAGATTAGCCATAAATTAATCAGAGACTGTGTTGCCTTAAGAGGCCAGCGTGGATGTTTTGAAAGAGCAGTAATCATTAAAGACTTACAGGATCATCCTGAGAAATATCCTAATTTGTCTGAAGCGGATTTAATTTCACCATTTCCTCCAACTTATTATGAAAGATTTCGTGATATAGAGCTTGATTTCGTTGATAAGTTTGATGCCTTTAGAAGAGAAATTCTGGATGTGTTTGAAGCAGATCACACACTTTGGCAAGAGCCGTCTTCAATAGTTACTGCATTAACTAGGGATTAGCCGACCAGTTGTTATATTAATTCTCTTTTTGTTCCGACATAAACCAAGCCACTGCTCCGGCTAATGTAGCAATGAGAGTGCCGCCGATGAGGCTCTTTGCAACGAATCCATTATATTCTGCTAAGGTGTAGTCTCTAAAGGCATAATTAGTAAGACAATTGCCTACTGCAAAGGGTAATGAGTCGTTAGACAATCTTCCTGGATATCTAGGATTATAGTAACTCATGCGATCTACACCGGTATTAAATGTATCAATTAATCCATTGAGCATTCTGATAGTAAGATGTTTGATAAAAGAATAATTGGTGATGAGAGATTTAAATTCCAACAAGCTATGGCCTGCTGCATAGTGCATCAGGTTATATTTTAAATCGAGATTCCAGTGATTACACTTTCCATTTGCAGCTTGATGCAATACGGCGTCCGCTAGGTGATCACATGAAAATAAAATGTCTAATAAAAATGCAGGATTATCTTTATGAGCTTGATAAAGTCTTTCAATGATAGGTTCAAAGTCATTTAGCTTGATTTTTTGAATAGCAGCAATCACGAGATTTGCGGAGACTTCAGATGTAACTAAATCAATGAATCTTTGGGGATGTTGTTCTAACACATATAGGCAATATCCCTGGATTTGTTTCATTGTAGCAAAAGAGAAATCTCCTCCGCCTAATACTGCAGCTCCTAAATCGGTGAATAGTTCAAGCCATCCGCCTTCTGATGCCACCATGTTTCTAGCTGCGCTAGCTGCTTGAGTCATAATCATTGTATTTTGAACTAAATCACGGATTGATAAATTACGTATCAATTTATTAAACAATGCCAAATCATCTTCAGTGCCTATGATCAGTGAAAATAAATGGGCAACAAAGGTAGCTTGTTTTAGCTCTCCCATTTGAATACATTGATCTAGTAAATATTCGCCACGAGTCGGGAATTCACGCTCTATATCTAGAGCAAATGAAGGCAATGTTCTTTCATTCAATGCATGAGCAAAACAGGGAGTATGTAATAAAACTTTGTAAGATTCTGTATCAGAGTGGTAGTGGATTATTGCTCTAAATAACTCTTTTTCATAATCGTATAGGTATTCTCTTCTTCTAGTAGCATTTAATAGATACTGAGCGACTTGAGAAGCTAATTCGTAGTTATTTTCTAGGCTATTAGGATTTAATGTCCCAAAATCAATGCTTTCGTGTCTTGCTTCTTCTCTTGGATGTGCAGCGGCACCCACACCATAATTTTCTATTCTTGAAGCCATAATTAAATCCTTATTTATAATTATAGAGCATATTATAACATTTTAATTGATAATTATCATTTAATAAAAATTATTTTATAGATTTTGTTAAATTAATTTCTTTGCACATCTCTTCTATTTTATTTTTATCTACCTTTCAGGTATTCTAGAAGCTAACCTTAAGGTCCTTATGAAACCCAAAGTAGCCATTGTAGGGCGTCCTAATGTAGGTAAGTCCTCTCTATTCAATGCCTTAGTTAATTGCCGCTGCTCTATTGTCGATGAACAAGAGGGAGTAACTAGGGATCGTATCTATATGGATGCAGAGTATAATTGTCATCCCTATGTTCTTATTGATACGGGAGGGATAGATCTGCGAGGCAAAGTAGATTTTCAAAAAGAAATTATTATCCAAGCACTGATTGCAATTGAAGAAGCTGATTATCTAGTTATGGTTGTAGACGGTAGAGTCGGGCTAACTCCCTTGGATGAAGAAGTGGCTAAAGTATTGCTCAAAACAAAAAAAAGGGTCGTGTTAGCCGTAAATAAGATGGATAAAGATGAAGAAAATGATACGTCTTGTTTTGCAATGCTAGGCATTAAAAATCGCATGGCTATTTCGGTGATTCAACGAAAGAATCTAGCAGACCTTACGGATATGGTTTTTGAATCGCATGATTGGCAAGAAGAAGTGATTGAGGAAGAAAAATTCCCCAAGATTGCTTTGATCGGTAGAACGAATGCAGGTAAATCCACTCTATTGAATGCCTTATTAAATGAAGATCGGGCAGTAGTCAGTCCTATTGCGGGAACAACGCGAGATGCTGTCGATGTAATATTAGAAAAAGACCATCAAAAATATCAGCTTATTGATACAGCAGGGATTAGAAAGCGTCATAAAGAGAAAAATGTTATTGAGAAGTTTGCTGCAATTAGAACCAAAGAAGCTATAGATAGAGCGGACATCTGCTTACTATTAATAGATATTACAGAGAAATTTTCTTTATTAGACCGCAAGATTTTTTCGATGATACAAGAGGCGAAAAGTGCAGTTATCCTATTATTTAATAAGTGGGATCTAGTAAAAAATGTACGTATGGAACATTGCAGACAAGCGCTGATCCAAAATTTTCCATTTTTATCTTCTTATCCATCGCTATTTATCTCGGCACAAGATAAGAAAAACTTAAATCAGATTTTCAAAACGATTGAGAAGGTATATCAAGATTATAATAGACAAATTGCTACTCCTGCGCTGAATGATTTTATTGAACAAGCGATGAAGAGAAATGCACCGCCTATGATAGGAGGCAAGCGTCTAAAAATTTATTATGCCGTGCAAACCAAAAATGCACCGCCGCGTCTTGTTTTTTTCGTAAATCATCCTCAACGCATCACTACATTTTACAAAAAATATCTGTTAAATGAGTTTCGCAAAAAATTTGGTCTGCAAGGGTGCCCGGTAGATATGGTTTTCAAGGGTAAAGTCAACTAAGAGAGCTTCTTTTTAAATGATTTCATAGCTATGATAAAGATAAGGCTAAAAAGCTATGAGACGATTTTTTCATCGAAAATTTGCATTTACATTGGATCTATCTTTGGAAGATCTTTTCAGCGATATTAAAAACTATCGTTTTTTTTCTTTTAAAGATGATTTGCTTGCTTCATTGAGTGTGGCATTGCTTGCTATACCTCAATCGATCGCCTATTCTCTTTTAGCTGGGCTTCCACCGGAAGCGGGGCTGTTTTCAGCTATTTTTGGAGTGATGATTACCGCTTTTTTCGGGTCATCAAGACATTTGATTAGCGGACCTTCTACAGGGGTTGCCATTTTGTTACAATCGACTATTGCCAGTACGATTCATACGTATTATCCTAATCTTCCAGCATCACAGATGATGCCTACGGTAATGCATTGTCTGGGACAAATCTTATTTATAATTGCGATCTTACAGCTGGTGTTCTCTTTGATGAACATAGGCAAGTTATTGCGTTTTGTTTCTCGGAGTGTCGTATTGGGATATTTCATGGGCGTGTTGGTTGCCATCATTGTCACACAGATGAATTATGTTTTGGGAATTGATGCGAGAAATTTAATAGCCAATACCACATTTTTTCGTGCTATTGATCTACTTTCTCAATTAGATCAGATCAACTACGCCAGTATTTTGATAACGATTACAGGGATAATACTTTTGGTTTTACTCAAAAAATCAGTCGCTAAAGGGCCGAGTACACTGATCATGCTTGTTATATTGACATTGATTAGTTTTGGGGTGAACCAGTTTTTCTCAAAATATTTTATGATTCCAAATCTGGGTGATATGGGATTTGATGACTCATGGGAATTCACTTTTCATATGTTTGTATTTGATCTAGGTTTAATAGATAAGATTTTCCCTGCTTGTCTAGCCATTTCACTTCTTTCTATTTTAGAAGTATCATCGATTTCTAGAATGATGTCTGTAAAAAGCGGGCAAACCATCCGAGTAAATCAAGATGTATTTAGTGTGGGACTTGCTAATTTATTTTTATCTTTCTTAATTGGATCTATGCCGGCTTCAGGCAGTTTAACCAGGAGCATGGTTAATTTATCCAATAAAGCAAAAACCCGGTTTTCTGCGATTTTCAGTGGTGGGCTTGTGGCGTTATTTACCTATTTTTCTTGGCCATATATCAGCTTGATTCCACTGGCTGCATTAGCTTCAATTTTATTGATGGTGGTGCCATCATTGATACATACAGATGAGATTAAGTTGTGTCTTAAAGCAACTAGAGGCGATAGGATTGTCTTTATTCTCACAGTATTAAGCTGTATATTTTTTAGTTTGAATATTGCTTTTTTCATCGGCGTAGTAATTTCTATTGCTTTTTATTTAAGAAGAGCCGCAGATCCATTTTTAATAGAATATGCGTTTAATTCAGCCGGCAGAATGATTGTTGTTTCTCCAAAAGATGAACGTAAACGCGTGACACGTATCATTGGTGTAGAAGGAGAGCTCTTTTTTGGTGTAGTTGATTTTATGCAATCAGCTATTAATAAAATCATAGCCGACCCCTATATCAAAGTATTGATCATCCGGTTAAATCGAGTACATTATATTGATGCGACCACTTGTTTTGCTATTTTACGTTTGCATAGCTATTTAAAGGCCACAGATAGACATCTTGTCATTAGTGGGCTATCTGAAGAGGTATGGAATACCTTTTATAGGACAGGAATAGCTGAAATGATTCATCAAGATAATTTATTTTTAACCGATGAGACCAAACCACAGCTTTCTACTTGGAGAGCAACGCTAAGAGCGCAAGATCTATTGAGTGATATGGAAAAATTATAACATATTCCAAGGAATAGCTATGGTTGATTCATCTAATTTATACATTTCTTTTCCTCCGTAAATAATTAAGCCTGTCATCACATTGTTATAAATAGCGATACGTCCAGCCATACTTTCCGCAACTGTTTTCAGCATACTAAAATTCTGAGAACCCGTTAAAAAATATTGTCCTTTTTGTTCGGAATGATCCATTTTTCTTTTAAGCGCTGAGAGTAGTTCAGGAACATATTGGATTTCATCTAGAATAATCGGTGGAGTAAAGGAATCTAAGAAAAGATCCGGATCTTGCCTGGCTTTATATAAATCTTGAATAGGATCAAATACTATAGTTTTAATTTGAGGGAATAAATGTGAAAGAAGCGTGCTTTTTCCTGTTTGCCTTGCCCCTACTAATAGTATGGCTTTAAAGTACTTAGCTCCTTCAAGGATACCTTGTATTTTAATGATGGTATTTACAATTTGCAAGGTATTTTTATAACCTATTAATTATAAAATGATTAGGTTAGCGTATTTTTTTATCATCAAAGGCAGGATCAAATAGATAGGTTTCTTTTCCTATTTTGACTGTGGGATAGATCCATTTATCACTATTTTCTCTTAATAGGCGATCGCATCCCATGAGATAACCTTTTAAAAAACCATAGCGTTTGATAGCAAGCTCCATATATTTAGAGCTGGTGGGTCTAAAATGGCTTCTTGGACCGTCAGCTTTTGTCAGCACATTTTGTCTAAAAGCAATAACAGTTTGCGCGACTCTAGCCATTATGGAAGGTGTGGCCTTGGGGATGAAGGCTACCGTTTCTTTGCGGGATAAAGCAGCGTCCCGACCCCAAGGCTCAACAAATCCTTTTTCAGCAAAACTCTTTAGCGGTAAAATCAGAAGGATAAATACTAAAATTCTCAAAATGTAAACTCCAACATATAAATGGGAAATAATCTTTCTTCATTCATGGCAGAGCCGATATGTCGTTCATATAATTTTTCATTAAAATATTTGGCTTCTTGTCCAGCGCCGTAAATCCCGCCAAAGTACCATCCCATCTCAAAACTTGTTGTAATAACGCCAGCAGCAGTATAGCCTTTATGAAAAAATTGATAGGCAGCAGCAATAAATAGTCCATTCATTAAAAAAGAGGTGAGAGCCGATTTTTTTTGTCCGATATACATATATCCCGCTCCGGGGATAATAGCATTGAGAAATTGGGCTCTACCGACTGACTTTTTTTGTTGTTCGAATGCTTGGAGTGTATCGTATAGCATAGGCCGGTTCAAAGAGGACATGCTTAAGTTTTTCGTGGTTTGGACATCTCCTTTAAGCAGGTGAGTAGATAGCCCTAGTTGTTTAGCTGTGTCGGGATAATTCTTTTCTAATAGTTCTTGGATTTTGGAAGTTTTTTCCTCATTTTCTTTGATGCGATAGGTATCATATAACATGACTAGCAGATCTTTAAAGGGAGCAAAACTCTTATCTACGTTATGAAGGATTGAAGTTTCAAAGGTTTGAATCACATCGTCATATCTTTTGCCCAGATAGTAACAAAGCAGCTGCTCATATTGCACTTCTAATGCTCTTTGCTCTTCTATTTTATTATCTAAAAGAGCTTCTGCCCGTTTAAAGGCTGTAATTGCTCTATATAGATCGATTTGTTTAGCGAAATACAAACCAATCATATACTCCTGGCCCCAAGAAGTATTTTTTTCTTCTTCAGTTAAAGGGGTAAAGGCGGAAGGGAGATTTTTTAGATAATTTTCATGAACATTATAGCTGACATCCGGCTCAATCTTATCTTCTACACGGTAGCAAGAAGTTAAAGCTAGTAAAAAAATTATAAGACTAGCTGATTTGATCTTCAGGATAAAATTGTGTGCCATCATCATCGTCTTCATTTTCATCGTAATATACTGGTGATGCTTCACCAGTATCATCTTCTTCATCTACATCGAGAGTTTTGTATTGCTCGATGGATTCTTCAAAATCTCTTTCTAGTTGAGCAGATCCCATATTTTCTCTAAAGAAATCTTCTTGGGATTCTGTGAGGTGCTGCATATCTTTGTAAGAAGTTAAGATATGCGGGCGGATAAATATCACTAGATTGTCTTTAGTATCTGTTTTTTGTGTATTAGAGAAAGCTGCGCCAATAAGTGGAATACCACCTAAACAAGGGAAGCCTGCTTTTGTTCTAACTTTACTATCAGTAACCATACCGCTTAGTACCAGAAAACTTTTGTTAGGGATATGAACAGTGGTGTTCATATTCGTTTTGGAAGTAGTGATTCCAACCACAGTATTATTACTGTTTAGCGTCGTAGATACGGTATTGCCATAAGCATCCGTAGCTTGTTGAGATTTTTCCATAACAATGCTTAAGGTGACGGTATCCGTATTGCCCAATACAGGAGTTAGAGATAGGTTAAGGCCGATGTCTCTATACTCTAAGTTAGTTGTTTGCGATGTACTGGCTCCAGTAACTGAATTAGTAGAGCCTACATAAGGGATATTTCTTCCGATAAAGACGGAAGAAGTTTTTCCATCCTGACAGATCAGTTTGGGCGTGACAACGATGCTGGTTTCCCCATCGTTTTGCAAGGCATCTAATAAAGAACCAAGTGAGATAAAGGATTTCCCTTTATGCATGATGATATCACCGATAACGCCCAAATCAAATTTTGATTCGAAAGGAATATCAGTACCTTGAGGAGTTGTGGTTGCACTGATCGAATTTAAATTACTGCCGAAGGTATTTGCTGTTGCTGGATTAGTGTTGGGATTAAAGTTAGAAGCGTTTGCAACAAAACGATCACGGAATTTAAAGCGATTACCCCAATTTAATCCAAAGGTAAGCAGATTAGAAAAGCTGGTTTCAATAACGAGCATTTCAATAAACACTTGCTTCAATGGGATATCCAAATTCTTAATCAGCTCTTTTAATCTCGTCATGGTTTCTTGGTCGCCGGTACAAAGAAGCGAGTTAGTCACTTGGATCCACTGGATAGTATTAATTGCGTTAAGTAGATTTTGTTGAACGGGAGCTTTAGTAGCTATCAGATCGTTAGCGATTTGTTTTAACGCGGATCGAATTTCATCACCACGATGATATTGTAGTTTATAGACTAAAAAGCTGGTTTGATCGATTGGGGTGATAAGTCCTTTACCACCTTCAGCAGGTTCTCCATTTTGTTGGTGCACGTCAAATGTAGCTAGCAGATTTTTTACTTCATCAATGGATTTGCTATCTCCAGAGAAGATCAATGAGTTGGTATTAGGAGCATAGTGCATATTATCAATAGTGTTGAATAGATTGGGGTTAGCAAAACCAGTAACTTTTAAATGCTGGGCAAAATCTCTTAAAATATTTTCTAGGGCTTCTCCCTCAACATATTGGGGTTTGTAAACAAAGAAATTGCTAGGCGCTTCTCCTACGATCCCTGATGAGACATCGAATTTTTCTAATAGCGGTTTTATTTTGTTAAGAGCGGAAGGAACTCCAGTAAAGATTAATGAGTTGGTAGTTTTTTCATACTTCATGCTTTTTAGAGCATTGATAAGGAATTGATCTGCTGAGCGTGTTTTTTCTAAATCCTCAGTAATCGATTGTATTGAGGACGTGAGTATTTGCACAGGAGCAGATTGGATTTTATAGACGAAGACAGTTGATTTCTCATCAGCACCTGCTTCAGGGCTATCGATCAAAGTGAGGATAGATTGCAATTTTTGTAGTGATTGATCGTTTCCGGTAAATACTAGTGAGCCCGAAGATTCTACAAATTTCATACTGTTGATCGTATTGATTAAATTAGGGTCAGATAGCTGAGCTTTTTCTAAGTTGTCTTTGACTTCTTTCAAAGATTTTTCAATGAAGGAGGCCGGCATGAATTTGGGTTTGTAGATAAAGAAATTACTGTGGTCTAGAGCCTGGTCTTTTCTTTCTACATCAAACTGCGCAATAATTGTTTTGGCGTCTTCAATAGCTTGTGGATAACCAGTAAGTAATATGGAATTGGTTTCTTTAATCCATTTAATATTTTCTAAGACAGCGATCAGCTGAGGTTGCTGTACTTTTTGTGTTTTTAATTTTTTCACAAAATTATCGAGATCTTCTTCAATAGTGCTTCCTGATACGTGTTGCAGTTTGTATAGGAAATAATTTGAAGAAGCGGTTGCTTTCTTTTGTTCTTCTTGGCTATCGAACGTGGTGAGCATTTGCTTGATACGATCTAAAGCATCTTGATTTCCATGGAAGATAAATGAATTGGAATCAGGAACCCATCTCATGGAATTTAAGGCTTCAACAAGGCCTTGTTCATCAATGCCGCTGGCATCCAGTTCGGTAGCCAGATTTCTCACATAGCTTTCTATCTGTTCTTTACTGGCCAGTGCGGGATGGAACAAGAAGAAATTATTCACTACAGCGCCCAATTTTTGGGCATTGGGGTTATCCAAAGTTTTTAATAGTTCTTGGATCTTGGCAAATGTATCTTTGTTGCCTGTGAACATCAGTGCATTATTTTTTTCGATGAGACGCACATTTTCCAAGCTGTTGATTAGCATGGGGTCTGCTTCATTTTCATTTTGTAGATTCTCCGCTACTTGAGCCAGCGTCCTTTTTAATACAGGCGCAGGCACAGTTATTGGAGTATACATGAAAAATGTTTGTCTGGCTTCTTGTGATGAAGGAACATCAATAGAAGCCAAGATTTCTTTCAACTTCACTATTGTTGCGGGTGGGGCCGTAAAAAGAATAGATGAGGTTGATGGGATGATTTGTGAATCATTAATGGTTTCAAGAAGGTCATTTTCTTGGAAGCCAGAATTTTTTAATCCTTCGACAACATTTTTTAAAGATTCCGCAACCACTTCAGGCGTTCTGTTAATTGTTTTATAAATAAAAACGTTTTCATTAGATAGGTTCTTATCGATTTTTTTAGGTCTGGTGTCTAATGATTCTAGTACGGTTTGCGCCTGCTTAATCAAGCTAGGTGTAGACACGATAAAGATGGTATCCATAGGTTCTTGACTAACTAGGATGAAGGGATTGCCTTCTATCGATGGGGCTAGTAATTGATGCACTAAAGGAATCAGTTTGTCCGGTGCATGAAATTTAGTTTCATAGGTGCTGATAGATACAGGACTTTCAGGAGCGTCTAGAATAGCGATCAGCTCTTCGATTTTATTTATATTTTCGACGATATCAGTGATGATGATATGTCTTGTTGAGGTTGATATTTCTAGTCCTGCTTGGACAGAAATCATAGGGCGTAAAATAGAGGCTAAAGAACTAACTGGAATATTTTCTATTTTAAAGATTCGAGTAATAATGGGGATAGAGGTAGGGATCTGATCATCTTTGCTAACTACGGTAGCTAATTGTTTAACTTCAGGATTTTTATGAATGAGTAAATTGTTATCTTGTTCTGAGACCATTAAGCCATTAACACGAAGCATCTGCACTAAAGAGGACATGATATCTGAAGGGACAATGGGTTCTTTAGAGACGACGCTTACAGGAAAGTTGAGATCCGCTTCATTATAGATGAAATTAACATCGCATATCTTTGAAACGAAATGGATATATTCTAAGATAGATATATCTTTTAAATTGATAGTATAGCCAGTGTCTTGTGCCTGTTTTTCTTTAGCTTCCAGTCTTTCTTGTAGGGTAGGGGGGAGTTTATCTGCAGTATGCAAAGGCGTGCATAGAAATGTAAATAGCACAAACGGCATGCATATCAAGTGCGCCAAAATTGCTTTTTTTATCATTCTGAAGACCCTTCTTCCTCTATCCTATGCTAGTTTTCATGAACACAGCACTACAATTCTTTTTCTGGCCCCAACTGAATCGTAAAATACTGGGCGAATTATTGCAAATAATTATGATCGCAATCATCTGTTTTTTTTACGAGGGAAAAGATGTTATTTAATAGGTCCTTTCAATCCCTAATAAATAGGCGATGCGTTGCATATCTTTTTTGGCAGCGTTGTGACGCATAGTTTCGTCAATTTTTTTGATGCAACCTTTTGCAGAAAACATCGCATTTTCCTTAATAATATTTTTAAGGTCATTATTTTTATTCATGGGGCCTAGATCATGCGGATAGAGACCTAGTGAGAATAAAAGACATTTGTCGCCGACATTCCAGTTGCTTGCCGTAGATACAAAAGTATGATAACGGTCTTTTCCAAGAGGAGGGTTTGGGGTAGCAAAAAAAGATGCTTTTTGTGATCCGGACAGGATGTGACACAAGTTATTATGTGAACAAGAGCAAAAAGAGAGTTGGTTATCTTCTGGATTAAGGATTAGCATGCTACATGCAAACTGCATTTTCGTTGGATCGTCGGCTACGATCTCATTTAAGGAGGATAAAAATGTAACGGGATGGATAGCCTTGCCTTTATTTGACAAAATAAATTGTCTTGCCATACCTCTTAATGTTGAGAGGGGGACAAGTGTACCCAGCCCATGCTTTACGGGTTCTGCCATAAAGATAGCGAAACCATGATCAGAAAGAGAGAAAAAATCCACATACATTCCTGTCATAGTAATGGTATCGGTTTCTGAAGCGGCAAATTCAATTTGCGGCCATTTTGGGATATGTGCAATAAGAGATTTTTGGGATTCGTGATACGAATCGATTAATTCATCTGCGCTTTCTTCTTCTTCTAGCTCTTTTTCTTCTCGATAATTTTTCAAATAATGTGAGATGTCAGTGATTAAATCGACGATATCGGCATATCGTTCTTCTGGGTTTGTCTTAAGTGCTTTGCTAACGATTTCTTGTAGGGCCTTTGGAAGCAGTGACAGCTGAACCACGCCGTGGCTGAGCCTGCCTAAAACGAGCTCATACATAATAATGCCTAATGAATAAATGTCTGAAGCAAAGCTAGCATTAGAAGCGGCTTGCTTTTGTTCCGGGCTCATGTATACAGGTGTGCCGATCAATCTTTTATCTTCAACGGAGGAATCATTTTTTATTTCATCGTGTAGTTGAGCAATACCAAAGTCGATGACTTTGATTCTACCTGATTCAGTGATGATGATATTTTCTGGTTTTAGATCACGATGAATGACTCCATGAGCATGTAGATGACATAGTGCATAAGCAACTTGCAAAATAATTTCTAGCGCCCGTTTTCTGGATAGGGATTTTTGCAAAATAAACTGTCTAAGAGAAACTCCTTGAATGAATTCCATCGCGATATACAGACCATGTTCCCATTTGCCTTCCCCATATAATTTGATAATATTGGGATGATTGGTCATGGCAATGATATGCGCTTCTTTTAAAAAGCGGTCGACAACTTCTTGATTTTTTACATAGCGAGGGGACAAGACTTTTACAGCTAATGGTTTATTATTCTCAGGGTGAGCGCCTAGATAAAGAAAACTCATGCCTCCACGGGTGAGTAAGCTATCAATTTTGTATGGACCGATCATCTTTGGGCAGGGAGGAGCTTGTTCGCTTGGAGAAACTAGATCCGGAAGTGTTACATCTTTACTAAAAGATTGGCCGCTCATTTGTCACCGTGTTTTTATCAAGTATAATGAAAAGAAGAAAAATGTGCGATGCTAAAGTTTTTTAACCGGCTGTTAACTGATCTTTTTCTTGATCATAGGCTTTTTGGATGGTATGGAATAGGACGTTTATATATGTTAACGGCTGACTTCTTGTTTCATAACCACCTTGTGTTAAGTATGTTAATAAAACTATTATATGCAAATTTGCATTTAAATTGCAAATTTGCATATAATAAGCTTAAGAAAAATGGATAAGGACTAGCGATGAAAGGGTACATTAAACGATCTATAGAGCCGGTTTTAAAAAAAGCTATAAAAGAGTTTCCATGCGTTGTACTAACCGGACCGAGACAGGCTGGAAAAACCACCATTTTAAAGCAATTATATGGGAAGAAATATAGTTACGTTTCTTTAGAAGCTCCTGATATACGCACAGCAGCAACAAAAGATCCTAGAGGTTTTATTGAATTGTATACTCCTCCAATTATCTTTGATGAAATTCAATATGCACCAGATCTGCTTTTTTATATTAAAGAGAAAATTGATCAACAAAGAAATCAAAATGGTCAATATATTTTAACCGGGTCTCAAAATATCCTTTTATTAAAACATGTCACAGAAAGCTTAGCAGGAAGAACTGCTATATTAAAATTGTTACCATTATCATATATTGAGATGATTCACTCTCCTTCAGAACTGTTTATTTGGGAAAAAGAAAAGAATAAAAAAAAGCAGCCAATATCTATTAAAAAATTTTGGCACATGATGTTAAGAGGATGTTACCCGGAATTAAGTGAACATCCTCGAAAAGATGCTCTGTTATGGCATGCTGGATATACTCAGACCTATTTAGAAAGAGATGTGCGTGATTTAAGACAAATAGGGGATTTAACGCAATTTCAATCTTTTTTACGTTCTTTAGCAGCCAGAAGCGCTCAACTTATTCAGTTATCTGATATTGCAAAAGATTTAGGTATTGCTGTCAATACGATAAAAGCATGGTTAGCTATTTTAGAAGCTACCTACCAAATTATTATTCTTCGTCCTTATCATGCAAATGTTAACAAGAGATTAGTCAAGACTCCTAAAATTTATTTTACAGATGTAGGCACCCTTTGTTATTTAACCGGTATTTCCGATCCAGTCCATCTCATGGCAGGACCATTAGCGGGAGCTGTAGTAGAAACGTTTGTTGTATCAGAGATTTATAAGCGTTTAATTAATCGAGGAATAGAACCACATGTTTATTTTTGGAGAACGGCTTCAGGAACAGAAGTTGATTTGTTAGTTGAAGAACAAAGAACAATTATACCTTTAGAAATTAAAGCCTCTGCTACACCAAAACCTGCTATGGCTGATGGAATAATTTCTTTGCGAAAAGACATAAGTTCTTTGAGCTCCAAGGGCTATGTAATACATTTGGGGGATGTGCGGTTACCACTGAGTTCTAATATCGAAGCTTTGCCATTTGTCTATTTATAAGAGATATTAATTTGATAGTTCTAATATGCGTACGCCTATCGCTTCACCAAGGCTAACCAATTCACCACGGCCGATTACTTTTCCATTTACTGTTAAACTTACTCCTTGTTCCGGAGGAATAGATAGATCAAGCAGGTTGCCAGGTCCTAATTTTAGTATTTTATCGAGTGGCATTTTTATTCTTGCCACTTCGACTACTACAGTAATAGGAGCGTCTTTTAATGAAGAAAGCGTTGGCTTTTCTGCTACTGCAGAAATCTCTTCTTTGATTTCTTCACCATTTTCTTGATCTATTTCTTCAATGATCTCTTCTTCTTCGGAAAAATGTTCATCACCTGATTTCATAAAAGCCTCTTCATAAAAAGCGTAATCTAAGATTTTTAATTTATGTTGTTTGATCTTTGCATGGAATAGAGGAGTTTCCCCTAAATATAGAGAAACGAGTCCTTTTTTAGTTTTTGGATTTAGATTGCCTCGATCAAGTAAGATACAATCTCCCATTTTTACTTCTTTGAATTGTTTGGGATCTAAAGCTGTATAGCCAGCTTGAATAGAGATATAGAGTTCCAAATCTTTTTCCATTTGCTTTTCCGTTATAGGTGGCATCGCAGCGAAATGTTCATTCCACGCTTTTTGAAAAGTAGGAGTGATGCATATTCTACCGATACAGGTATGCCCTTCAATAGTTATTTGGATATCTTGGCAAAGAGCATGCTCTTCTTCCGCTTGCACATCATCGGTCATTTGCAAGGAGAGGTTATCAAAAGTTTTCATGCCATCAGCGATGTAAAGCGCTTCTAAACATAAGAAACGATAAAAACTCTCTTGAAGGATTGATGAGGAAAGATAAGGATTTCTTTTGTCGGTCATCATGATATTAGCGAGCTTATCCACATCTTTTTCGCTCATCACCCAAAATACATGCCCTGCTAGAGGCGCTGCGGAAAAAGGAAGAAAAATACTATCGTCACCAATTCCTTGAGTGACCTCGCTTCCTTCTCTCCATATGCGTTGTTCAGAGCCGCTTACTACGACGTCTTTTTTGAGCTCTTTAGATAGTTTAGAAGAAAAAGCTTGCCAGTCAAAATCAACGGGCGCGTGAAGCAGAGGCACTTCATCTAAGGCAACGATTGCAGCATCGATTTTTCTTAGCCAATGATACGGTGCTTTGTTCTCACTCATGTTTGCTCACCACTTTCTTCGCCTATCGGCTTTTTTCTTTTGAATAAAGGCGCCCTTATTTCATGCTCTGCCTCTAATCTCCCTAATTTAAACCCTAATTTAGAATTTTGAAAAGCTAATTGTAATTGACTGAGGTTTTCACTAAATAAAACAACGGCTTGCTGATTCGGGCTGACTAAACGGATATTAAAAGAATTCGGCGCTGTAGCATAACGATCAATAACGATAGAACTATCAAAAAAAACTGAGGAAGCAAAGTTGACAGAATTTAAGATGAGTTGTGTTTGATCGATGCCATCTTTACTCATTTGAATCAATGTACCTATCATCTTATCAAATAACTGGGAGGCTTCAGGGGAAAGTAAGGAAGCAGCCCCATGCGCTGCTGTTGTGGCTTGTGCTTGTGATGCGCTATCAACAACAAGACCATGCTGCGATGTAGCGGTTGTAATCTCAGAGGTATCTTTATGTTTTTTATCCGCAAAAGGGTTGTATCCTTCTTTTTCTAATTTAATTTCAGAGGCTCTTTTAGCGACTTGTTTTTCTTCACTTTGCTTTAGGGCAGAAGATTCTACTTTTGTTTGTGTTCTTGCTTCCCTTTCTTTTTTTTGTTTTTTCGCTATTTTTTCTTGTTCTAATTCTTTAGATACAGCTGTTTGTTTAGTGGCTTGTTCTTCTTTTTCGGAAGCTTTCACTTGCTCTGCCAAAGAGTGCTCCATCTGATACCTTTCATACTCTTCTTGTGATAGGGTTGGAGTAGGAGTATATGAGCCTTCTACTCGACCTTTGGTGGGATCTGGCGGCATCTCTTCTTCGCCCCCCCATCCTGGTGGATTGGCTGAAGAAGGATCTTTTTTATAAAATGAAGTATCAATAGGAGTTTTGCCATCATCTTGCACTTGAGGTGGGAGTGTTTTATCAGCTGCACTATCGGTTTTAAAAGCTGCTAATTTAGATTCATCTGTTATATCTTCAGGTTTTTTGGATTGATAATATTGTTTGTCATATAAAGGAGATTTACTCGAAATTTCTTCTTCAGCAGATTTATATTTTCGTTTCCTGGGCTCATCAAAATAAACTTCATCTGGCTTATCGACTTTTAGTTCTTTTTCAAACCGCGCTTTATCAGGAACACGTCCTGTTTTTTTCGTTGGATTAGATTCTGATGGGTCAATAGGTTCTATCATGATAGATCTCCTCTCGACATTAGCTTATTCTTTTTATGATTTTTTTCGTGCTTTTTTTTCACGTTCTTGTGCCATGTGACGGACGGTGCCGATTTCATCCTGTTCTAGTGACTCCTCATGTGCTTGGTAGAACCTTACTTCTTTTTCCCATTCCTGTCGGTGAAGTTTAATTTTTTCTAAATCTTTTTGTTTTTGAAACATGTTTTGTCTAGCTTTTTCAAGCTCAGCTTCTGCATGTTTTAATATCTCTTTTTGTTCTTTTACTTTTTTTTCTTTTTGCGCTAGTTTCTCATCCACTACTTTTAAATAGGTCTTCATTTGTTGTACTTTGTCAGATGTCGTACCCCTGTCTAATTCTTCTCGGAGTTGATTTAGTTTATCTTTTTTGTGCTTTAAAACTTCATCGCGTTCTTTTTCTCTTTTTTCCAGTTTCTTTTTTTCATTTTCTACAATTGTCTTTTTCTCTTCGAGTAATTTTAAAGCTTGTTCAAAACGCTTGTATTTTATTTGAAGCAGTTGTTCTAAAGGATAGTTTAAAGCATTCATAAGCTAGTACTATTTGAAAAGATTCATCAGCTCATTTAGCGTCTGTTCAAACGGACTGCTCTCTTCTAATTTTTGCTGAAGGAAGGTTTTTACTTTATTGATGTATTTGATCGCAAAATCAGCATCTTTATCAGATCCAGGTTTATATTCTCCAATACGGATCAATAATTCATTTTTCTTATAGTTGGAAAGGACTTCTCGCACTTTTCCTACCTGCTCCATATGTTTTTTATCGACTACAGAGGTAAAAAGACGACTAATAGATGCTAATACATCGATGGCCGGATAATGATATTGACGAGCTAGTTCATTAGATAAGATAATATGACCATCTAAAATGGAACGTACTTCATCAGCAACAGGCTCATTCATATCATCTCCGGCAACAAGCACAGTATAAAATCCGGTGATAGATCCTTTATCTGATTTACCTGAACGTTCTAATAGTCTGGGTAAGTTAGCAAATACTGAAGGAGTAAATCCAGCTCTAGCAGGAGGTTCTCCGGCTGCAAGACCGATTTCTCTAACCGCTCTTGCATAACGGGTCACAGAGTCCATCATCAAAATGACAGATTTACCTTGATCACGGAAATATTCTGCTATCGCCGTACCTACTAATGCGGCGTTAATACGCAATTGTGCGGCTTGGTTAGAAGTAGAAACAACGACGACAGAACGTTTTAGCCCTTCTTCTCCAAGGTCTTTTAATAAAAATTCCTTAACCTCTCTACCCCTTTCTCCGATAAGTGCAATGACGTTGACATCAGCGACGGCATGGCGTGCAATCATTCCTAGAAGGGTAGATTTACCAACCCCTGAACCTGCAAAAATGCCAACTCTTTGTCCTTCACCGCAAGTAAGCAGAGCATCAATACATTTAACGCCTACAGAGATCGGTTTATCAATAATCGCTCTTTTTAACGGATTGGGAGGCTGGTTAATAACAGGGTAGTCTTCATTTAGATCAAGGGGGCCTTTGGTATCTTCATCAAGCGGTTCTCCCAGCCCATTCAATACGCGTCCTAATAAGTTTTTTCCTACCTTAATATGTAGGGGCATGCGCAAGGGGATCACTTCGGACGAAGGGCCGATTCCGTGCATTTCTCCTAAAGGAGATAATAAAACTTCATCTTTGGTAAATCCGACAACTTCAGCAGCTAGAGGTTCATTTTCTCGTTTGATTAAGCATACTTCTCCCATTTTAACCTGTGGGACTACTGCCTTAATCAGCATTCCGATGACTTCAGTAATTCTTCCGTGGACAGTGGTGAGTTCTAACTCCTCTAAATGAGAGATGATATCATCAAAAGAGGAGGGCATGAATCACCTCGCTAGATCTGGATGTTTAAAGTTTGTTTCAAGGCGTCAACAACTTTACTTAATAAAACCGATGAGTATTCAATTTCTTGTTGGGCTTGAGATATTTTAACTTGCAATGAGAGCATTTCTCCTGGATTTAATCCTTTTTGGCCTTGTTGAGAGACTTCACTAATCTTTTGTTTGATCTGAGCGATCTGATTTTGTCCATCGGTAATATAGCCTAAAAACTTAGCAATGGGTCCTGAACTAGAAGGGATTTCGCTAGGCGGTTGTTTAGGAAGGCCTAATTTATCTGCAGCAGAGCTCAAATAGCGATTGGCATCTTGCAACTTATTATTGAGTAGTTTTTGATGTGATCGTTTTAGTTTTAAATTCGGTGTATTTAAGTTATTTTGCAAAGTGTTAAGTAGATTTTCACTTTGTGAAGTTTGGTTTAAAATAGATTCAATACTAACCGTTCCTTGTCCTCCCTGTCCTTTGCCAGCAATATCCATTGGAGAGGGAGCCCCTGTTTCGGGAGTTCCGGCAGGTTGTTCTAGAGGTTCTTTCATATAAGCTTGAAACTCTTCTTGATTGGGTTTTATTTGAGTTTCTTGTTCAAAACCCTTAGGTTTATTAACTCCTGAAGGACCACCGACATTTTCTGGTGGGATAGGGTTTTTTGCGCTCATATCAATAACCTATATTATTTATGTTTCTTTTTGACGTGTGCAGGACCGCCGGGTTTTTTAAGAAATTTATCGACAAAATCTAAAGCAACATGAGACAGTTCTTTTATTTCTTTTTCAGAAGATTTTCCTGCTTTCACGAGGAGTTTTTCTCCTTCAGCAGCTTGATTACTTGTCATCGTTTTGGCAAGCCCTAAAAGAGCTGTTGCCATCATGTTGTTGGGTTCTTTTTTCAACACTTCTTCAAAGAGTTGAATCGCCTTTTTTAGCTCTAACTTATGGATATGAAGATAACCCATTCCAATTTTCGGCAGTGCATTTGTTGCATCGAGCAGACCTGCTGCTTCAAATAATTTGTTAGCACTATCTTCATCCATTTGATTGATAGCAATAAACCCTGCTTCTGCCAAGAGGATAAAATCTCTTTTATATTTTTCCATTGCTGACATGGTTTTTTCCTTATTTTATTTAACCTACACTTATTGTACCTTCTGATTTCTGATAGACGCATTGATCATTGAGTTAAGCGTTGCGACTATATTAGAAATCGATTCACCAACCTGGGTTACTTGGCTCATTTCAAATTGCACAAGTAAGAAAGCCGCTGGGTTAACACCTGACCCCATTCCAGCAAGACTTTGTACCTTTTTTGCGACCTTACTTTGAATCTGTTCGTACAGATGAATCAATTTGCCAAAACTGATATATCCTGGTCCTCCTGAGGGGCTTGGGCCTGACATAATTTACTCCTTAGATTCTTTTGATTACGCGTTTTAAGGCTTCATATCCATTGAGCAGAGTTCCAAGTTGCTCGAAATCTTTTCCTTTGGCGCCTTCTCTTAATTGTTTTTTGATTTCACCAATATGCTTATCCGCACTGGCCAAAATCTCTTTTTTTCTGGAAGCATTTTCTTTAACTTCAACTTCTAAATCGAAATCAAATTTTTTTCGCTTTCCTTTATTGTCCTCATTTTCTAAACCGAACATGGTTGATGGCCTCATTAGTTAATTAGTGCTCGCAGATTTAGCATATCGCTGGAAACTACGGGCTATAGTTTATTTTATATTTTATTCCTTCTTTTTCAAGAAGAATTTCATTTGACATGATTTTTGTTATTTTCATGCCATCTAATAAATCTCCAACAGATACGATTAATCCATTAGCAACAACACTCATGTTATGAGCATCATGCTTAATAAAACCGCTTATAGCATATTTGCTAGTCACATCAATGCGGGCAGAGCTTTCATTGGTTGCAAGCGCTAAATCATTGACCGATCGAACGCCTTTTAAATTTTTAAGATCATCTAAAGCATTTTTGTATGTTCTTAATCTGCTTTCATCATATCTTCCTGTGACAATAACATCTCCGTTAGAGAGCTCAAAATTGAGAGCTTGAAAACCTGCAGCAATAAAAACATTAGCAATCTCGGCTTGTAGAAGATTGTGTATGACTACTTGATTGGTTAATTTATCGGTGTATGGGAAATTCACATTGATATAGTCTTGTAGTTTTTCCGCATCATCAGGCGTTTGAACATATCCTTGTAAGATAAACTGACCCGCTTCGGGAGAGTAGATTCTGATACCTCTCCATGCAGGGTTATCGCTCAAAACACCATTAAAACTTTGCCATACAAGCTCATCAATAACAATATTATTGACGATCTTTTTAATGTTTGCCAGTTGATTTAAAGAATACAACAACTCTTTTTGATCTGTTTCAGTGAGCACATGCCCTACTAAGAATAAATTTTCTCCACCAGGATTATAGGAAAAGTCGACATCTTTATATTTTGATACGATTTTTGCAATAGCTTTGGTTTCATCTTTATGTGGTGAGGAAAGATTTTCACTTTTAAAAAGAGAAAAGAAACTAATAAATACAACAAAAAACATTACCACAAAACTAGCCGCAATAGCGAGATGTTTCGTAGGGATGACCTGTTCTTTCCACGAGACTTTTTCTTTAGCAACTGCGGTGTCGTTTTCCTCTGCTTCTTCTTTTCGTTGATAGGAGTAGGATGGTAGGGGCGAATAAATCGTCTCAAATTGCATGGCTTGATTGACAACGATAAAACTGGTTGTTCCCAAAGAAATAATGTCTTGGTAGCTAACCGGTGTTTTATCTTCGACAGGCTTTCCATTGACCAAGGTTTTATTTCTAGAATGTAGATCTTCGATAAACACATTGCCTTCATGATCAATCATGATTCGGGCATGCTCTTTAGAAACACTCATATCGCTGAAGACGATATCACAGGTGTTAGGATCTTTACCCATGATGTAGGTCGAGTTTTTATCCATGCCAAACTCAGCGCCGCTATTTGGTCCCGAGATGACTTTTAAGATAAATTCATACTCCTTCATCATATCGAAGGGGAGCTCTTCATCAGGTGTGGCTTCAAAAAGGGTATCATAGGGTGTCTGAGAAGCTTCTACAACTTCTTCTTCAGGCTCGACGCTTTCTTCTTCAACCTTTTCTGGCTGCTCTTGGGTAGCCTCAATCTCTTCAAAGACAGTATCAAAAAGAGACGCTTTATCTTTGGGTGCAGGTTCTTTAGCAGAAGGCATCTGTTCTGCGATTTCGGGAATATCTTCTTCTGAATACAGGAAGATATTATCACCAATCTTGATGTGATCTCCTTCTGTAAGGAGTTGATTTTTTTCTATTGGAGAATCATTGACAAGTAGGGGATTGGTATTAGACAGATTTTTTATGGTGATTCCTTTATCTGTCACTTTTAGCGAGGCATGTTTTCTAGACACGGTAGCATCTTCCAGCACCAAATCAGCTTGATCTGGGTCGCGGCCAATGATCCATTGTTTTTTGCCCTCAAGCTTTAGTATTTTGCCTGATAGAGGGCCTTCTTCTGCTATAAGATGTCTTGCCATACCTTATAATATGTTTTGCTTTGCTTTTTCTAAAATCGCTTCGATTTCACTGCGCCAATAGAGGACATAGTTCACAAAATCCTCTACAGCTTCCTTAAATTCCTTGTAATTTACTTCATACGCCAAAGCTAAAGAGAGTGTCAAGAATTTCTCATTCTCATCCAAGCTAATCACTGATCCTCCAGTACCTTGTCCAAAAAGATTTGCTTCCATCAGATGCATGAAAAGATCTTCTTTATTTTTGGTAGGACAACTAACTATCGTTGTCCAAATATAAAAGCCTGGGCTCAGGTCCTGTATATATAATGTAACGCCTTCAGTAAATAAAAGGGTAGAAATTTTTTCTTCATTTTCTTCAGGAACTTCAGAAATATTCATTTCAGAACAAAGACTAGGGATGAGATCTTTGATAAGTACCATGGGTCCTTCTTGCATTATCTAGACTTATTGACTCATATTTTTATAAAAATGAGCAAGCAATTTTTTGTAGATAAAAAAAAAGGCGCCGGTAGAAATCTACCGGACGCCTTGGTCCATGGAAATTGGAGTTTCAATTAAGCTCTGGCAGCTTCTACTTGCCCTTGAGCTACGATAGCGCTTAATACTGCTTGTGTTTCTTGTAGTGTAGATTGGAAAGCGCTTTGTTCTGTGTTTTTACATGCACCCATCATGTCTGATTCAGCTTTCAATAGAGCACTTACACCTTGTGCTTGTTGATTAGCAGCTTGACCTTGAGCAGAAGTTAGATTACCTGAAGCTTGTAATAAGTTTGTTGTAGTTTGTGCTAACACATTGTATCTTTGGAGATTTCCTTGAAGTTCTTGCATCGCTGTGTCTCGAGTTCTTTGGGCTCCTTTTCTTGCTTTGAATAGGTTAGCTCTAATAGTTGCTCTTTCAGTTGTAGATAATCCATGGTAAGCGGGGACAACTGTTCCTTCTGGTATTGTGTATTCTGTAGATGTTCTTCCAAAGAATCTACCCCAAGATGATGTGGAAGGAACCGTTTGTTTTGCAATAAGGCAAGTTTCTTGAGCAGAAGCAAATGTAGTATAAGGTTGGTCTTCTCTTGCTAACACTGCTGTTAATGGATTTCTTGGTTCTATTGTACCATCTGGTAATGTTGAGCGGAGTTCAAAACTACCTGGTCCTTGTGCTTTAACGAAATCAGTCCATTTATTAATAGTAGCTAAATCACTGTCACCTTTATTAATTTCAGGTGAGTTTTTAGCAGAATACGCACCATAGGCACCGACGATTAAGTTAGCTCCAGCGCCTGCTCCTGCTTGACATAAGGTTTGTATTGCAGCATGTTTTAATTCATCTGCACCTGAATCTAAAGCATTTTTTGCGCCTTGAGCTTGATCCATACAAGCATCGTTACTGTCTCGAACGATTTCTTGTTGATATTGTTGAATCATTGCTAAATAAAGCTCGATAGCACCCATATCTTTTGCTGTTAAACCGGCACTACCTGCTTGAAAATGTCCTAATGACATAATAATTACCTCTTTTTATTGTTTATTAAGCTTGTAATAATACGTGGGCTACTTCTTCTGCTGGTTTAGCAAAAGCTCCAATGTTATTCATAACATTTTCAAACCCTTTCATAGTAGTATTTGAGTTTTCATCGTTTTGATAGTCACTCATCATTTTTTCTAACATGATGTAGAAATCAAAAGTACCTTGTGTTTTTAGGCCGTCAGCTTCGGCTTGTGTAGCTAAATATTGTGTCCATCCAGTTCCAGCATTGGCAATGCCTTCACCTAATGTACCTACACCTATAGAGAAGTTTTCATAGTATTGCATTTGATTTATGTATTTTGATGCTTGAGCTAATCTATTTAACATAGATGGAAGTGCGTTTTTTAGAGCATATGCATTAAGTTTTCCAGCACCGTACATTGCTATTATGGATATTAAAACTAGAAGTAATCCTGTTTCCCAGTCATTAAGATGGCAAACTTTAGCAACAGCTAGTACAGCATCAGATAATACGTTAGAGTCAAAAAAGCTCATTGTTCCAATTTGAATGAATTGTGAAGTTGTAGAGCTAATCTTAGTCGCTGAATTTTCAGCATCCCCTGTGGCATTTTGTGTAGCATCGTCTGCAGCGTTTTCTAAAGCACTTTGAACAGCTTCTTCTGCAGCAGCTTCAGCAGCTTCAGCACCGCCTTCTGCTAGAGCGTTAACACCAGCGTCAATACCACCGGCAAGACCGCCACCAGCAACTGTCATAGCAGCGAACATAATAAGGTCTGCACCTATTTGACCGCCGATACCACCGCCTAAGGCTTTGCTTAACATACCGGTTAGTTTTTCAGTACCGCCTGTTTCTTGAGCAACAGTCATTGCTACGATTACAACAGCAAGACCAATGTTACCAGTACATAAGGCAGCTAATGCCATTAATGCACCTAAGACACCGCAAATAATTTTTGAGGCTAGACCCCATTTAGCAGCTTCTGCTTTAGCGGCTTCATATTCTTTAATTGCTTCAACCACTTTTTGATAGTTGTTATCAGCTTTGGCAGCAAATGTTTGTTCCATTTTAGCTTTGTCGTTATCGGTATTAGCTTGGCTTTTATTTAAAGCTACCATTAAGGCGATAATAGCTTGAATTTCAGCTATCAAAGCAGCCATAGGGCCTGGTTTATTAGCCGCCTTTTTAGGTACTAATGTAATGTTTTGATTTGGATTGGTAGAGATTCTTGAAACCTCTGTATAATAATTTTCGGCTAGAGCCATATTATTATCTCCTATTTATTTTTTATTATATTTTCATTAATGCTTGTGAAGCATTGCTTAATTCTGTTAGTGCAGTACCACCCATTTGGATAACTTGTGTTAAGAAGTTAGATTCGTTTTGTGATTTTTGTACTGTGTCTTGAGTTTCGTTATTTAAGGGGGTTAATTCAGCACTATAGTTTGATTGCATATCTGTAAATAATGAAGATAATCGTTTCATAGTATCATCGTCAGCGCCGTTCATTTGACCAATAATATTGTCTAATTCAGCGTTTTCATTAGCCGTTACGATTTGAGCGAGTTGAGCTTCTTCTTCAGCTGTTTTAGCAAGAGCCGGGTTAATTATATCGTTAACAGTTTGAGCAAAAAGTTCGATAGCAGCTAATATTGCATAGATAGATCCAAAGTGCTCTTTAGGAAAGGCTGGATCATCATTTACATTTGTTGTATTTAATGAAGAATCATTATCTCCTTTAACAGCATTAACATGAGCATGGAATGCTGGGATTGAGATTACTTCATCTTGTGAGAACATAGGGTTTGACATTATTTTGTCTCCTATTAGTTTATTTTTTTATTAAGAAACTTTTTGGTTTTGTACGACTGCTTTTAGCAGTTCGATTATGCTGCTTAAGATAGATGTACTATCGTTAAACATGTTATTATAAGATGTAGTAGCTTGTTGTACTTCTAACTGTACTTGTTGACCTTGGTCTGAGAAGAGCGAGATCATTGCTTTAATATTCTGATTGATTTGTTCATAAGTAATTTCTTCTGGAGTAGGTGTATAGTTACCACCGTCTGGAGGAGGAGGAATTGGATTAGTAGAAGGATAACAGCTATTCATTATTGTAGCGATTTCTTGTTCCCATTGTTGAACGTTAGGACTATCAGGGTTTTCTAGAATTTCTTTAAGGAGAGCTTCAACGGATTGATTATCGCTAGGGTTTATCATTAGCTTGTTCAATACATCTTCAATATCATCTAAAGCAGAACCAATAGCAGTATTACCACCTAATAGACCACTGTTCGTTTGTAGGATAAATTTTAGAGCATATAATTCTTTTGCCCATTCGGTTGCGTCTTTACCATCGGATGGCCAGCTACCTGTTTGTTGTCCAGGTTTATTAGGAGCCTGATCGTCAAATTTATTTAAGATGTCTGCTAAAGTTCTGTTGAGGTAGTTGAGTAAGTTTAACAATTGTCCTTGGAATGTTAGCATAGCGTTTTGGTTGTTCATTTCACCATACATAAATAAGAAGATGATTTCGGTAAGCGATTTTTTACCTTTCATTTGATCTACAAGGATTAATTGTAAGATTTTTGAGTAACATTTAGAGAAAAAGGTATTAAAAAAGCCTTGAAGAATCAGTTCTATAGCGTCTTTACCAAGACCATTTGCATCTTGATATTCATTATAGAAGTTGTCAATATTACCTCGGTCTTGCATGTAGTATTGAATTTCTTTGATGATATCGGCAAAAGGAGGGCTATTTCTTAAAGCTTCTGGAATTGCCATCTCCATAACATCGAGATAGTAGAAAGCATCGTTTGCTGGTACGCCATTCATCATTAGGAGAAATAAAACAGTATTGACAAGCGCTTCAGCAAATTTAGGTCCTAATGCGTTTAAAACATTATCTGCAGCACTACCATAATCAGCTTTCATGGTTTGTATTAAAGTAATCATTTCGTAATAGAGTTTTGCTGCATCGGATAAAGTCAATCCTGGTTTGTCAAATGCGTGTAAGATAGCCATTAATTCTTTTAACATCTCTTGTAATGATTTCTCTTTTGCTTTGGTTTCAGCAACACTGATCATATCAGCAGCTATAATCCCTAAGGTGCTTTCAGATTTTGATTTTGAAGAGCCTAATGCATGCTTTCTTCCGGATGCAATGCCTTGAGCGACATTACTTGCCTTGTTAATAACATAGGCAGTAGAAGCTAAAGGAATCGGATTTAGTACGCTTTCAGTGTGTATAGCAGTAGCTTTGCCTTGGTTAGCCTGAAGAGCTACTATCATATCTTGTAATATTAGGTCTGACATTAGTCTGTCCTTTTAATTATAGTTTTATTAAGAAACTTTTTGGTTTTGTACAAAAGCTTTCAACATATCGTTAATACTGCTTAGGATAGAAGCACTGTCGTTGTACATGTTGTTATAATTAGTTGTATTTTCTTGTACTTGTAGCTGTACTTGTTGGCCTTGGTCTGAGAAAAGAGAGATCATTGCTTTGAAGTTCTGGTTGATTTGTTCGTAGGTAATTTGTTGTGGGGAGTTACCACTGCCTGATCCGGGAGGAGGAATTGGGGCTGTAGATGGGTAACAGCATTGATTTAATAAGGCTGCGATTTCTTGTTTAATTATTGGAGGATTACCAGTACCACCATTAAGTTCCGCAAGAAGCTCAGCTAATGAGGCGGTTTGGTTACCAGATCCGTCGTTAAAAGTACCGTTAATTAATTTGTTTAGAATGTCATTAATATCATCAACAGCGGAACCAATTGAGGATTTACCTAACATACCGCTATTAGCCTGAACGATTTGTTGTAATCCTAAAAGATTTTCAGCCCACTGAGTAGCATCATTACCGTCTGATGGCCAGTTACCTGTTTGTTGTCCGGGTTTATTAGGAGCGTTGTCATTAAATTTACCTAATAAGCTTGATAGTTCATTATTAATGTAGGTTAAAAGATTCATTAATACCCCTTGGAAAGAAAGGATATAGTTTTGACCTTGTAGGGAGTTATACATGAAAATGAAGACGATTTCAGTTAAGCTATGACCATAATACTTCATTAAAGAAGTGGTTACGAAAGCTAGGATCTTGCCTAGATTATCAGAAAAGAAGTTATCAAAAAACTGAGCATAAAACCAATTTGCTCCAGTTGGGTCATTACCCTCATAGATGTATTTGTTTGTATAAGACTCTAAAAGTTCTAGAATGCCTGGCTCAGGGTCGTTAGGATCGGTAACTAAGCTTTTGAAATATCCTTCAAGTTTTTGAAACATTGGAAGGTTGCCAAGTCCAGAATTGGCAAGTAATGCGTACACCTGGTCAATAAGTTCAAATGCTTCAGTATAATTGCCTTCGCGATTCGCTTTTAAGATGATAGTCATAAAAATAGCGTAAGCAAATTTATCACCTAAAATATTTAATAAGTTGTTAATGCGGCCTGGGTAGGCTTTATTCATTTCGCTAACTTTTGCGATTAGCTGAGTTAGAAGAGCCACTTCTTGAGCTGCAGTAAGGTTAGGATTAGAGAAGTCAGCGATCAATGCTTCGATTTCTTGTAATAATTGTCTATAAGAAGGTTTAGGAGCCTCTGCTTTTGTAATAACAGCAGGTTGTGTAGCTTGAGCTCCGCCAACGCCATTAGAAGAGATATCGGTTGATTGGGTTGGGAATGTATAAGAAATTTGGTCAGCTAATGAACAAGCTTGCAAAGCTATATCACAAGTGAAGATAGCGCCATTAGAATGATGATGTGAAGCTTTTGCTTCTAGTTGCATAGTAGCGCCTTGGGTAGATCTACCTGAAGCGGCTACCTGCATGTTTTGCATCATTATTTGTGTCATTTATTATACCTTTGGGTTATTTATTAAAGTTTATAGGGGAGGTTACTATATTAAGGAGCGTATGAGATTTATACTTGTATAGTATCTAGGCCTATTTCCCCTTAATACAATTTTAACAAAAAATTAATTAATAATCAACAAATTATTTGACCAAAAATCACTAATCCGCTAATAATGAATGGATTATGATAATTATATGTGTAAATAATTTCTTTAAAGAGAATAGATTGGAGACTATAAATTAGCCTTGGAGCCAGTCTTTTGGATTTTTAGAAGGGTGTTTTTTCTTACCCTTTGAGTGTGAGTGCTTTGAGTCAAGAAGCCCCTTGTCTTTAAGCTCTTTTTCATACGTAGTTAACTCATCCTTAGCACCTTGGAATGCTTTCCACTCTTCAGGAGAGAAATTACTGGGATCATGTAGCATTTTAGAAACCTGTTCTTGACTTAAGCCTGATTTTTGCATAGCAGCTCTTGCCTGCTCTTGTAGGAGGTCTCTGAGCTCTGCAGCGCATTTCATAGCTTTTTGGCGTTCTTCTTCATTAGGGGAGTTTAATTTGCCGATAATTTCTTCAAAAACCTTAATTGACTCATGGACAACACCTTGCAGTTTTTCTGGGGTTAAATCTTCGATATTATCGAACATTTTTTTGATTTTCTCGACTTTTTCGTCCATAAGGCACCTATTTTATAGTAGTTCTTAAACTTCATTTTAGGTCATAAAAATATAATTGGCAATATTTACGTAATCCGTTAACTTTCAGTTTGTTATAAAAATATGCTTAATAGCTTCATAATCAAAGGGATAGAATAATATAAAAATTTTCGCTAAGTCTTTTATAATTAGAACAATGTTGATTAATTAAAAAATTAATTATATTGAATTAATAATAAATATTTGATAAAATCATTGTTAAGAATAATTAAACCAAGTAATAAAAAATGGCTACCTCTGTTGGATCAGATTCACTTTATCGAGATGAAGATGTAACTAAAATGGGACATGGCGGTCGCGGAGCAGAACCAAGCGGTTCTAGTTCTCCATCTGCAGCACCTGCTGTTACCACTCCATCATCATCTGTTTTTGTATCAGCACCAGCTGATGCTCTGACTTTAGAACAAAAAATTGAATACATTAATGAAAAATTAGTGTGGAGTTCGGGAGGTCATAGTTTTGGAGTTTTAGATACTTTTCATAATTTAAAGTCTGATGAACAAGCAATTGAAAAACTTTATCAATTAATCAAAAGAACAGAAACCTTGCTCAGCAGAATGGTTAATCCATCAAAAGCTAATAATATTGATGTTTCTAAAGCAATTTTTCATATTTTAGATTCTACTGTGGAATATGAAGAAGAGACTGAAAAAAGATATTTTGTATTACATAATGATGATTGGAAAATGGATATATTCCAACAATGGCGCGATTTTCTTTTACCTTTGATAAAAGGAGGAGAAGCGTATCAAGGCGGTATGGCCATTTATGATGATCCCGATCCTCGGATATTAGGTCCTGCAAACGGACGCAAAGCATTTGAAAGATTACCTGATGGTGTCAAAGAAGCTATGCATTTACCCTTAGATAAACTCATTAAAAATAAAGCGATAAAAAAACGCATTCGAGAAAGATCAACTGATGCCAACTTTAATTTAGCTGCTTTTATTACAGAGATTAAAAGGGTGAGAGAAGCTTTAAAACTAAAACTTCAGGAGCAAATAGCTGATCTTAATACTAAATTAGGTAATGCAGCCATATCTTCTGAAAACAAAAGAAAATTCTTAGGACAACAACGAGACGTGCAAGTAGCTCAAAGCGAATTAGA